>Ga0082212_10008703_pt1 | contig 13212 bp, 12 predicted proteins | sample TergutNt197P3_FD_71548 | JGI IMG/M metagenome (GOLD analysis project Ga0082212, IMG submission 71548) | Neocapritermes taracua P3 segment gut microbial communities from Petit-Saut dam, French Guiana - Nt197 P3 | ecosystem: Host-associated > Arthropoda: Insects > Digestive system > Gut ... | reverse complement strand
TACGGCAAACGATTATTACAACGAACAGGAACACGTTGTCGGCAAGTGGATAGGCAAAGGTGCCGTTAAACTCGGCCTTGCGGGAAAGCCGATAGGCGCAAAAGACAAAGCATTTGAAGCCTTACGAAACAATCAACACCCGAACGGTTCCGGCAAGCCGCTGACGCCCAACCGCAATCAGGAAAAAGCAATCAGGTTTTTCGACTTTCAATGTTCCGCGCAGAAAAGCGTTTCCATTATGGCCGTTGTCGCGAATGACAAACGGCTGTATGAAGCCCACGACCACGCATCAGTAAAAGCCTTTGCGGAACTGGAACGCTTTGCCGCATTTCAGACGGGCGCGGCCAATGCCCGTACCCGCAAAACCAGCGGGAACCTATGCGCCGCCGCGTTTCGGCACGACGCCAGCCGTGCGCTAGATCCGCAACTGCAGTATGCGCATAAATGGCTTAATATCTATTAGATACGTTTTGTATAAAATTACAATACCCCCAATAGTACCCCATATTTTTTATTGATGGTAATGAACGGTGTTAGGCGAAATCGGACAATGTTTTGTAATAGCTGCTTTGGTTCAACACATCCGGCAGAATGGCATTATACAACAAAGACGCTGGGCGCGCATGTAGAAACACGTCACAGGAACGCAAATAAACAGGCAACCAGTTGATTTTTCCGACTGTTCACTCTGAATAGACCTAAATAGGTTGAAAGATAACGCCGGATTGATTTTTTCAAAAAACGACATTTTGAAAAATTTTTGTCACAAAACGCCCCTTTTTTGTCTCCTGGTATATGAAGGGGAAATTTGGACTCGCAATAGGAAAGGTAATTTTTTGCCCCCTTTTTAGGCACTTACATATTAGAAGCGGATTTTTTCGTTTTAGTGGATCAAACAACGCCCGTATGGGCAGAAAGGACACTGTGTATGAATACTTTTTTGCGACTTAAAAAGGTTATGGATGCAATGGGGATAAGCCGCTCAACGGTGTATCTCCGGATCAGGCAAGGGTTGATGCCGCCGCCGGTGAAGTTAGGTGAACGGTGTTCAGCATGGCCGAACTATGAAATCTCGGCAATCAACGCCGCGCGTATCGCTCAAAAGTCTAACGACGAAATCCGCGAACTTGTTGCACAGCTCCAGCGGCAGCGGATGACAGCAGCCTGACATTTGGTGAAGCGACTGTAACAACAAAACAAATAAAAAACAGCCGTTTAATAAAACCGTGAGTTTTTTCCACAGGGGGAAGTGAAACGGCTGTTTCAAACATAAGGAGTATTACGTTATGAACAAAACAGAAAACGAAAACGCGACCGGCAGCCGTGTCATTTTGTCTATGGGCGGAAAAGGCGGAGTCGGGAAAACCAGCCTCATGGTCAGCCTTGTCGAATGGTTTGATAATGACGGCATCCCGGCGCAACTGCTCGACCTCGACACGGAAAACAAAGCGCGTGGTTCTTTATCTCATTTCTACGGCGAACGTGCGCCAAAAGTAAACATCCATACACCCGCCGGATTGGACGCCTTTGTTGATTACATCTCCGAAGGTTCGCCAGTCATCATAGCCGACATGGGCGCGGGAGCCGGTCAGGTTACCGCCGACTGGTTTAACGGCATGTATCCTTCCGTCGCCGAGGCGGGTATTATATTTACCGCCATCGGCGTCATCACAAACGACCCGGCCAGCGTCGAAAGCGTTCTCGGCTGGGCGGCGCGTCTTCAAAACCGCGTCAGTTACCTGATTATCGAAAACGCTACCACCCAACATACGGATTTCAGTTACTGGAACGACAGCCGTGAAGCCCGGCAATTCCGCGAAGTCTTTCATCCCGCTGTAATTCGGATGGATTTCCGATTACCTGAACTCGAAAACGCCGCAAGAAACTACGGCGTCACTCTCGGCGACGTAGCAAACAGAAACGTCGATGCGCCTGAACTGCGCAAAGCGTCGCTTATCATGCGTGCGCAGAGTTACCGCCGCCGTCTGTTCTCTGAATTTGACAAAGCAAAGGAGCTATTGCTGCCATGATGGAAAAGACCAAAGAACCCGACCTAATAGAAAAGATTGCAAAAGGCTTGCCGCTCGACATACGCGCGGAATTTCTAAACGAACTGCGCTATATGCGTTCTTTGCCGGAAAACGATGAAATGCTGCGCATCCTCCGCGTCATGATGTTTTTGACGCATATGACGGAGCAGGTTCCCATGCGGATACTGACCGAACGGGAGAAATTTGAAAACACCTGTCGTGAAGCCATAATCATTGCCAGGGAATTGAAGGCAACAGGAAATGAATATTTTCAGGAACTCAGCCGGCAATTAACTCAGCTTCCCGGCAGCATACTTACGGGCGTCAATCCAAAGGAGATTGCCGCCCTAATCAACGACAACCTAAAAAAACAGTTTGAAATATCCACTATTCCCATTGTCGCCCGTAAACTTGCCGACAATGCGAAAGAAATAAGAGCCGCTACAAATGAATACGAACGCGCCACGTATGAATTGTGCGGTTCATGGCAATCAGCCGCAGACGAAGCGCGTAAGGCGATTAACGAAATGCAGACTAAGGTTTCGGGAGCGGCAACGGCCGCCGAAAAAGCTATAGATGCGTTCAAAATCTCTTTAGACGAAAGCTACACCCGGATGCAAAAGGTAATCGGCGTTTCGGCTTTGATTGCCGGAGTTATGTTTGGAATGGGAATTGTGTTTTATTTTTTGTCATAGAAAGAAAAACAAAATTCCACCTGAATTGTAATTGTTGAAAAACGCAGGCTTTCACAACTGATCCCACAGAAGGAAAAAATTTATGCTTACCATCCGAGCCATGTCTGGCGGCGCGGGGTATTCCTCGCGTCATCTCGAACATAACGACTATTACGCGGAAAACGAGCGCGTCTGCGGACATTGGTTCGGACAAGGCGCAACCATGCTTGGTTTAGACGGAGCCGTTAATCATGAGGATTTTGAAGCCTTGCGGCAGGGCGTTCATCCCGAAAACGGCACGTTTCTACGCCAGCGGCACAGCGCCGACAGAATCGCTAAAGATGGAAGCGTTCAATCACGCGGACGGAATCTCTACGATTTCACAATATCCGCGCCGAAGTCCGTTTCCATCATGGCGATTCTGGGAAATGATTCACGTCTTATCAACGCCCATGAAAAAGCAGTAAATGAAGCACTTCACGAACTTGAAAGCCATGCCGCCGCCCGTGTGCGTCAGTCCGGCGCAAACGAAAACCGTATGACCGGCAATCTTGCGATAGCGGTTTATCCGCATGACGCAAGCCGTGAACTTGACCCACAGATTCACACTCACGCCGTAGCCGCCAATCTTACGTTTGACGGCGTGGAATGTCGCTGGAAAGCGTTACAGGCATCGGACATTTACGACCGGCGGGCGTATCTTACGGAAGTCTACCGTAACGCGCTTGCGCGTGAAGTACGGACGCTTGGCTACAGCATTGAAAACCGCATGGACGGCAAAGGAAAGGATTGCGGTTTTGAAATCAGCGGCGTTCCCGACAGTTTAATGGAAAAATTCAGCCAGCGCAGTAAACAGCGGGATAAAGCCATTTCACTATTCATCAAAGAACATGGCCGCACACCAACGGACAATGAAATAGCTGTCCTTATCCGCGAAACCCGCGCGGATAAACTTGCTGAAATTTCAACGGAACAGTTGCGGCAGAATCAGCGCAGCCGCATGAATCCGGATGAAATCAATCTAATCGACAAACTGAAATCGCCATCAAAACCCATTAAAACGATTTCCGCCGAGCCATCGTTGGAATCAGCAAAAGAACATACATTCGAGCGTGTATCCGTCGCCCATGATTACGAAATACTCACGGAAGCCCTGCGGCATGGTCGTGGAGAAATCAGTCATGAGGAATTGAAAGAAACATTGTCCGTTCAGGAAACAACAGGCGCGATCTTGCGGCGCGGTTCAGAGATTGCCACAAGGGAAAGCCTCAAACGCGAACAGGAAATGATTGAATGTATCAATCGCGGTATCGGCGCGGAAAACGCCATTGACGCCGAAGGATGGTTTGAATCCGATAGAAACTTAAATACTGAACAGAAAAACGTAATCACTTTTGCGCTTAATTCGCGGGACAAGGCAATAAACATCAGCGGCGCGGCAGGAACAGGCAAAACCGCGACACTGCGAGAACTGCGGCGCGGAATACTTGAATCCGGCCATGAAATCCTTGCCGTCGCGCCGACAAGAAGCGCGGTTGAGGAACTCCAAATAGTAGGCTTCACCGACGCGATTACAGTTGAAAGATTATTGCAAGACCCGCAGACGCAAAAGCGCGGCGCAGTTCTTATTGTTGACGAAGCCGGAATGATCTCAAGCCGCCAGATGTCCGATCTTTTGAAACTCGCTGAAAAGCAATCATGCCGAATCATATTCAGCGGCGACACAAAGCAGATACAGAGCGTTGAGGCTGGAGACGCCTTGCGGATACTGGAAAAAGAATCCCGCATAAAAACCGTATCCCTGACAAAAGAACGCCGTCAAACATCAAAGGAATATCGTGAAGCGGTTCACCTGTTGCGTAATAACCCATCAGAAGGTTTTAGTAAATTAGAAGAAATGGGAGCAGTTTATGAAGTACGCGAGAATAACCGCGCTCAAGCCGTCGCACAGGCTTTTTCGGATTTCAAAAAGAAAAAGCTAAATCCACTTGTGGTATGCGCCACGCATGAAGAAATCGGGCGTGTTACCACGGCCATACGTAAAGACCGAAAAACAGCGGGAGAACTTGGCGCGGATCACCAACTGACGCGGGATGTTTCGCTGAATTGGACGACCGCGCAAAAGGCGGAAGTTTCGCGTTTGCGTCCGGGACAGATTCTTGGATTTCACCGCGCAGTCAAAGGCATTTCGCGGAATGAAACCGTAGAGGTTATCAAAGCGGAAAAAGGCCGCGCCGTTGTCCGTAATGAACAGGGTGAAACGAGAATAATAACCGGCAAACAGGCAAAGAGTTTTGATGTGTACGAACGTCAGCCTATTGAAATCGCCACAGGCGATAAACTGCTATTGACCGCAAACCGCAGAACAGCGGGATTACGTGCCACAAACGGCGAAATCGTTACCGTTTCCAATATCGACAATGAAAACAGGATTCACTTACATGACGGGCGCGTTCTGCCAAAAGACTTCCGGCAATTTGCATACGGCTACGCCGTGACCGCGCACCGAAGTCAGGGAAAGACCGTAGACGCCGTCATTATTTCGGGCGACGGTATGAGAAAGGAATTGTTCTATGTCGCCGCTTCAAGAGGCCGTGAAAGCCTTGCGGTAATTACCAGCAACAAGGCACGATTGAGGGAAACCATTAGCCAATCAACAGCGCGGCAGTCAGCATCGGAACTGGCGAGAAAACTACGTCCGGGATTACATCAGGGTATCAGCCGCGGCATGGAAGCGGCGCGGCGTCTTGTTGAATGGGCAGCACGTCAATTCAGAATGATCTACAGACACGAACCGGCAATGGAAACAACAACACCGAAACCGATGGTTAAACCGGCAATGGAATCAGCAATGAATCCGCCGGTAATGAAGCCAACCATAAAACCAGCAATGAGACGGGAGTTTGGATTATGAACGACAATTACTATGAAACAATGGCCGGCCATCCGGCAGGATTGAAGATCAAGCTGATTAAACGAACGTATGTATTACCGTGGAGTCAGTTTCTTTTTGCGGAAGGCGACGCTGACGAAATCCGCATGACATTCAGTACGCACGACGTTGTAATCTCCGGCGGGAAACTCGATAAGCTGCTTTCGGATATTGCCGCCCAGCGTTTAACCCTTCTAAGAGAGCCTGTCAGAGCCGAATCATTCGCAACATTTTCAGAGCCACATATTACAGAGATTTTCGTTAAAAAAGTGGAGTAACGTACAAGCACAAGTCAGCGACAAAGTCAAGTGAAAATACAGACACCATCCCTAAGCCTTCGGCTTAGATTTTGTAAACCGCAGATTTGTTGCGCGTCTGTTGCGCGGTTGTTGCGTATTTGTTGCGCGGTTGTTGCGTATTCCCAAAATGCGGCGCGCGGCGATTTTATGGAGAAAATTCTATGAATGAAAAAAGCAAAGCGATTCTCGCCGGATTCACCGGCAAGCGTAAACAGTCTCAACTCACGCCACATCGTGATCTGATCTGCAAATTACATCAGCGCGGATGCGCGTTCAGGAAAATCGTCAGTATCCTGTCTGAAAATTTCAGCCTGACGGTAGCCCCAAGTACGGTCTTCCGTTTTATCGCGCGTTTGGAACAAGAGAAATCTAAACCCCGAAAAACAAAACCACGAAAAGAAAATTCGTTTCCGGTAATACCGACAACTCCGAGAAAACCCGCGCGGGGTACAATCAAACCGCCTTCCGATGAAATCCGGCTAAGAATCGCGGCGATGAAACAACGGCAAGCGTTGCCGGAATCCGACATCAAGCAATTCGAATACGACCCCGACCAGCCGCTTCACCTTGTATCTCCGTGAAATATTCAGGCTGATTCGGGCGAGTCAGGAAAGAAGTTGCAGAGGGAGAACCACGAATGATTTGGGCGGTTCGCGAACCGCCCCCCCCTACATCGGAAACGCAATCCCCGCCGGCCGCCAAAATTGACTTTATTCAAAAATTTTGTACAATCTTACCCGCGTCGCGTTAACGGACGCGCCATAGTACAATACGGAACGTTATGAAAATATAAATAACAAGAGAGAAAAACAAAAAATGGCAAAATTAACAGCATTGAATTTGAACGAAACGGAACAGGAAAAAATGTCGCACCTGGAAATGGGAACTGACGGCATGAAACCGGAAGGAATCTTCCACAGTGCCGCCCAAAAGGCAATCGGTGCGGTTGTAACCGGTGCATTGGCTATGACAATGGCATGCGGACCGGAAAAATCACCGGCACAGGAAGTAACCCCAGCCACCGCGGGCGTCGAAGCCGCCGCTACCGGCATCAACGCCGCAACCGACAAACCGGTCGCATCGGCAAAGGAAACACCGAAAGCAAACTCCGATGCGGAAATGTCGTTACAGGAATACATTGATATGCAACTTGGTAAATTGAGGGCGAATGGAAAGGGGACTGAGTGGGCGCAAACGTATTTAAGGGGTTTGCTCAACTCCGTCGAAGCGACTTGCCGCGCGCGCGGTCACGAACCAAGCGACGCGCATAAAAGAATAGCGGTGGAAAGATACTTTGAGGGTATCCTTCCGTCGGGGCAAAGAGGTTGGGAAGCAAGGAAGTACAATACGGGGATTAGCACAGACAACGGACATAAAGTTCCTGCCGAGAAATAAATCATTCAAAACCCGCGGATATTAAACAAATTCATACATATTCATAAAACCCCCAACCATTTTGGGGGTTTTGTGAATGTTGCTGAATTATTTCTTGCCTTTCCATTTTGACGCTTGCAGTTCAAGTTTTTTAAAATCACAAGTTATCTTGTCATAGTTTTCAAATAACTTGTTTGTTGTTTTAAGGTTATAGATTTGCTTTGCTTTTATAATTATGTATTCTTTGTGTTTTCGCAAAAAAAGGAAAATGCAGCTTATAAATCCTATCCGTTAGCTGGAGCTACAGTCCAAGCAAATCGGTATGACTTCCTGTTCCAAGAAGATAGAGAATCATACCAGTTTTCCGTTTCTCGTATATAAGCAACCAATCGCCGGAGCCGCCAATATGGCACTCACGGAAACGCTTCATATTGCCTTTAAGCTGATGGTCTTGCCAATTTGCGGGCAGAGGAATGTCTTTAGCTAACTGGTCGATAGCCCAATCGAGCAAGTCCATGTCAAGTCCCCGTTTTTGCGCGATCCTGCGCGTCCGTTTATATTGAGCGGACGGAAAAATGGCATATAGATGGCAACCTCCGAAAACCCCGAACTCTGCGTTACGCTCCCTCGGCAAAATGCTCATTTACCTAATGTAAACTCCGCTTTTGCCTCGGTCGCAAGCCTTGATTTCGGGGTTTTCGGAGGTTGCCAGATGTTCCTTATTCATTATCATCTTCCGCGTCTAAATCCGCCCGTAGTTCCGCCGCAGTTCTATATAGCTTTGCAGTTCCGTTCGCAACAGCGGCATGGGCTTCTTCTGATGCCGCGAGAAGCTCTGCTTCAAAGTCTGTGGTGTAGCCGTTTTCGGTAAGCTGTATGGAAGATAATTCAAAGGGAATCTTCCGTTTAAGATAAATTTGATTGAGCGTGAGATTAAAAACATCGCTGAAAGACAATCCGATTGCGGCAAGGATCGGTTCAACGCCGGCTTTTATTTCAGGATTCACCCTGATGTGCATACCACTTGAACGTGTATCTGGCATAATTTATCACCTCTATAATAATATACACAAAACATCCGCAAATGTTCAATCGCAGGTTATACCCGCGAACGAAATGATTTTCCGGTGGATGCGCGAGGATTTTTGCCACGAGGCAAGGAAGGTTGAGCGCGGCGTACTCAATAGTACGTAAGCGAAACCTGACGATGCATCGTGTCAAAAAGACCGCGCAGGCATGGAAAATCATTTCGTTCGCGGGTATATACTTCCCTAAATGTCCGTCCGTGTTCGTAATCCGTCGAGATAGTCAGCCCATGCGGACATCATGCGCCGCCTGTCGTCATAAAACTTTGTTCGGTTGTATGCCGTTCCAAGCGCGTCCGGGACTTTGTGCGCCAGTTGATGTTCTATCACTTCCGGGGGCATTTTCAGCCGTTCCGCCAACATCGTTCGCGCCATTGCCCGGAAGCCATGCCCGGTAATTTCTGTTTTGGTGTCATATCCCATTGCCTGCAATGCGCGGTTTAACGACGTTGGCCCCATCGGCAGGCGTTTTTCGCTGGCATGTGGAAACACGAACACGCCTGAACCGGTCAGCGGTTCCAAGTCTTTTAGAATCTCCATCGCCTGACGCGATAGCGGGACAATGTGTTCCGCTACTCCGGTTTTTCTGGTCTTTGAAACAACGTACTTCCATTCAGCGCGGTCAAAATCAATATCCGCCCATTTCATTCTGCGCAGTTCGCCGGGGCGACAAAAGACCAGCGGCATAAGGTGAAGCGCAGACCGGACAACCGGCGTCCCACGATAAATTTCTATGGCACGCAGAAGTTCCGCAACCTGTTCCGGTTCGGTAAAGGTCGGCATGTTCTTTACCTGTATGACCTTTAGCGCGCCGCGCAAGTCCGGACAGGGATCCCGGTCGGCGCGTCCCGTCGCTATAGCGTACCGCATGATTTGAGAAATAGCCTGTTTTGCAAGATGCGCCGTATTGATTGCGCCGCGCGATTCAACACGCCTGCAAACGGCCAAAACATCCGGCGCTGTAATTTCAGCGACAGGCTTTCCGCCGATGTACGGAAACACGTCTTTTTTCAAACGTGCCAGGGTGTTTGCGATATGGCTTTCAACCTTGTCGTCCTTCCATATCTCGAACCATTCCCATGCAACTACTTCAAAGCTATTCGCCGCGCGTTCTTTTCCAGTGGCTTTAAGAGCCTTTTTGAGAGCCGAAGGGTCTATACCTTGCGCTACATGTTCCCGCGCCTCCCTGTGACGTTTCCGCGCTTCCTGTAAGCCGACATCGGGATATTTGCCGAGTGCCAGAAGTTTTTCCTTTCCGGCAAAACGATATTTGAAGCGCCACAGTTTCCCGCCGGTTGTTTCAATCTGCAAAAACAGCCCGCCGCCGTCGTATAGCTTGCGCGTCTTTTCGCCCGGCTTCGCATTTTTGATGTTTATGTCAGTGAGTTTCATATTATCCCCTTAAAATCTGCGTGAACGGCTTATGGGGGTATCATATTCCAATATCCCCTATATACCCTGAAATATACCCCTAGAATAGGGTAGCTGATAGTATATCACGTAGGACGGAATTGCGCGCATAAATAAACGATACTCGCGTATTTATTGGTTAATATGAACATTATCGGAATGCACTGAACCGTGATGCAGTTGTTAGACCCGCAGCTTCATACTCACTTTGTAGTTGCCAACGCAACATGGGATGAAAAAAAGAAATGCTGGAAATCACTTGATCCGCACGACATTTTTAAGGCTATCCGCTATGCGGGAAAAGTTTATCAGAATGAACTTGCGCTCGAATGCCGCAGGCTTGGCTATGAAATTGAAGCAGCCCGCAATGAAAAGAGCCGCATTGAAGGCTTTGAAATAAAAGGCGTCTCGCAGGAAATACGGGAAAAATTCAGCAAACGCCGCGCCGAAGTGGAAGCCGGAATTGAACGGTTTCAACTTGAAAAAGGCAGACCGCCAACCACAAAAGAAATTGATGTTATTACACGCGAAACGCGCGGCCAGAAAATGGTTAAAATCTCAACGGCGGAAGTACGCAAAAACCAGCGCACCCAACTCCCTGAAAAAGAACTTTCCACTCTTACGGATATAAAAAACTGCTCTGTAAAAGTCGCTGTTGAGAGAAAAAAGAACGGCGCGGCCTTGCGTATGGAGCCGGTAAAAGAAAGCCTACAGAAAGCCACAGAACATATATTTGAACGGGAATCAGCCGTTTCAGGCCACAAAATAATGTCCGAGACGCTGAATCAAGCCATCGGATATACCGACCTTGACAGGTTACAACGGCACATGTCAGCCGAGGACAATGGGATCATCCAATTAACACCCGATGAAAAAAATCCCCTTCATTCATCTTTCTGGTCGTCGGTTCGTGGTCTCCGGTTGGAACGCGAATCTGTAGCGTTTGTAAATCAAACACAGAGACGATGCAACCCTCTTGGCGTAACTGAAAATGTAGATTTCGATTTCAAATCATCCGAGCAGCAGCGTGTAGTAATTGAAACGCTGAATAACACAGACAGGGTATATGCCATCCGAGGCCGCGCGGGGACGGGAAAAACCACGGCATTGAAGGAAATCCGCAAAGGGCTGGACGCCGCGAATCGAAACGGCATATATCTCGCGCCAACGTCGGCGGCGGTAAAAGTCCTGAAAAATGACGGCTTTGATAACGCGACAACAGTAGACAGTTTTTTGGCTCGAAAGAACAAACAACTCGGCCACAACGACATAATCATAATTGACGAAGCCAGCTTACTATCTACAGAAAAAGGCGCAGCCGTTTTAAAAGCCGCGAAAAACGCGCGTGTTTTGTTTGTCGGCGATACGCACCAGCACGTTTCCGTTGAAGCCGGAGATTTTTTAAGAGTGCTGGAGCAGCACTCTCAACTCCGGTTCTCGGAATTGAAAGACATAATCCGGCAGCAGCATGAAGATTACAACTTCGCGGTCAGAGCTTTGGCTGAAAAACGAACCGTTTATGGCATGAAACAAATTGACGAACTTGGATGGATACACGGTGCCGGGCGGGAATACATAGAAAAAGCCGCCAACGCTTACCTTGCCGATACAGACGACGGAACGAAGCTCGACAAATGTATAGCGGTTTCGCCCACATGGGCTGAAAACTACATTTTTACAGACAGTATCCGGCAAAAATTGAAGGATCGACGGCTTTTAGACAGCACCGGCGCAAAAATCACCGTCTACGATAAACTCGACTGGACAAAGCAGCAGATGAAAATTGCGGATAACTACAAGCCCGGAATGTTGATTACTTTCAGTTCGGATAGAAAAGAATCTATCACCGGCGGAAAGACCTTTGAAATCGCCCGTATCGAAAGCGGCAAGCTTTGGTTGAAGGGATACGGCAGACCTATTGAACCGGAAAAACATGCGAAAAAGATTTTCTCCGTTTCCGTTCCGCGCACAATCGAACTGACCGAAGGCGACAAAATCCTTTTACGGAAAAACGAGAAAAAACAAGGACTCACAAACGGCGACATACTCACCGTTGACAAGATAAACGATGATGGTTCGATTGAAACACGTACCGACAAAATAAACCCGGACGGCACAATTACGACGGTAAAAGGCCCGGATATTCCACCGGATTACCGGCACTTTTGCCACGGCTACGTTGTTACGAGCCACAAATCACAGGGCGCAACAAAGATAAACACCGTCATCGCGGCGGAATCGCTTGATACAAAATCATCTTACGTTTCATTCTCGCGCAGCAGACAAAAAGCGACAATGTTCACCCCGGACAAAACCAGTCTTTTTGACAAGCTTGGAATCCCAACAGATCGATTGTCGGCAATAGACGCGCTGAACACAGTCCGCACCGGATTCGCGGAAAGCGAAATAATGAGCATAGCCAGACTGATACAGCGGGAAGAACTGTACATGCGAAACATAGGGCTGACACAGGATATATCCAATTATTTTGACAAGGAGCCTGAAATTGGACGACAAAGACAAAATCATGAAATGCTATAGCCAGAGAAACAAAAGCCTGGGCGGGCAATTCATTGTGCGCGGAAAAATCAACCTTTGCCTGCCGGACGCATGGCTTCACAGCATTGCGCTTGCCGAAGATTCAGAATTGCTTTATCTGCATTATTCTACCTGCACGGTGAAAATCATAGGTTATCGCCTGGGCAAGCTCTACACCGACGCGGTAGAAGGAAAGATAGGTACGGTAATAGCCGCGTCAGCAGAGGACGCTACGGCCATTAAAGAAGCCGAACACGCCTATCACCCATACGTCACCGAGATTAACGTGTTTGCAATGGAGCCTGTAGGCGTCAGTGCGCTCATAACCAAAAACACTTAAAACATGGCCGCGCGAGCAGAAAAACATATTTGGGAAATATGAAATATCAGGTTGCACCGCCGTTGACGGAAACGGAATATGAGGAACTCAAAGCGGATATTGCTCTGCGCGGCGTATTTGTCCCTATTGAATACGATTCAGACGGGAACGTATTGGACGGCCACCACCGGCTGAAAATCTGCGAAGAACTTGGGATAACGGACTATCCAAAGGTTATCCGCTTTAACTTTTCGGAATCAGAAAAACTTGCGCACGCCAGAAAGCTTAACCTTCTGCGCAGACATTTGACACCGGAACAGCGGCGGGAGCTTGTAAAATCAGCCATTGCAGAAAGCCCGAAAACATCAAACAGGCAAATTGCGTCGGAATTAGGTATTCACAACAGCACAGTATCGGATATTCGCCGAAAAATGCACGAAGCCGGAGAAATTGACACCGCTACAGGAAATGAGGAACAGAGGGAGAAAATAAAAAAAGCAATCGAAGCGAACCCTGAAGCCTCAAGCAGACAAATTGCGGAAAACTTAGGA
>Ga0082212_10005870_pt1 | contig 13213 bp, 15 predicted proteins | sample TergutNt197P3_FD_71548 | JGI IMG/M metagenome (GOLD analysis project Ga0082212, IMG submission 71548) | Neocapritermes taracua P3 segment gut microbial communities from Petit-Saut dam, French Guiana - Nt197 P3 | ecosystem: Host-associated > Arthropoda: Insects > Digestive system > Gut ... | reverse complement strand
CTTATTTTTCTAAATTTTTATACACGTCCGGCAAGCTGATTTCACAGCCTTCCAATACAAATACCGGAACATTGCTGGATTCGCCGTAGCTCGTGGTAAAGTATCGCCCGGATTCCAGGATGTGTACCTGTACCGTTTTGTAATCCGGATCAACAATCCAGTATTCACGCACTCCGGAGCGTTGGTATTTGTTGAATTTCAGCAATCTATCACGCATTGCGGTTGACGGCGATAATATTTCAATCACCATATCAGGCGCACCGTTTATATATTTTTCGGTGATTTTTTCATGGTCACAAACAACCATAATGTCCGGCTGAAATACGTCGTCGTCACCATCTCCAGCGGCATTAAGGCACACGTCGACCGGCGCAATGAATACTTCGCAGGGCTTATCATCTAAAAAAATTGCTAATTGACGATACAGATTACCGAAGATTTGCCAGACTAAACAGTGTAAGCAGTTGCACTTCATTGATCTTTTCAAATATCGCTTTCGTAAGATTGTGTTTCTCAAGAAGATGACAAAAATTCAGTATCGTTGTGGAATCCGGCGCAGATTCACGGCTCAGGTCTATGCTGACAAAACCTCGTATCGCTTAACTGTTGGAAAAACTTCTATGCATCGCGTGGCTCCTTATTTTAAAGGATGTTTGTAGCGTCATATGTATGAAAGCCTTATTATATCACATTACCGCCGGACAATGCATGATAGTATATTTGATTTTAATTAATCAACGTTTCCCTAACGCATACATTACCTCCCGTTTCACATGTTTGGTTTTCAACAACCGTAAAACTTATTATTTGAGCGGCGACACCTTCTTTCTTTGTGCTGTTTTTCGTGTCGGTTACTATCAATCGCAGCACATATTCGCCAGGCGGTATATCTATTCCCGCCGGCATTCTCAGTAAAAGCGGAATCCCGTCAAGATTTCCCGCGCTGCCCACGCTGACGGCTCCGCCGCCGCGCAAAAATACTTCGCCGTCTTTGTACAATACAAAAAGCATTTCAACATCAGAGCCAACTATTGCTTTTTCATCAGCGTTATATAGAATTGCAAGCAGTGCCAGATTGTCTCCCGGCGCATAGGTTCGCAGCGCCGGACTGCGTATTTCATCCGACTGAAATACCGGGAAAAACAATCCTTTGGCGCGTTCTGTCGTTACATCAGAAATCAGCCAGTTATAGTCATCAGTGCTGGTAATCATGAAAATATTAGATAGCGCAAGCTCTTTCTTTCCGACATCAGGGATCTCCAAAAACTGATAGGCGGAACCAACCTTGCCGGTTTCCGCGTCTTCGACAGCTACGCGAACGTAATAGGAACCTGTTTTTTTAACGGGAAGCAGCATGGCGAATCTTATCCCGTGTTTCCGCATCCATTCGAGGTCTTGAGATTTGTTTTTAGCATCAATAGTTAATGTATGCTCCACAAACTTAAAGTCCTTAACAACACCGTCGGTGTTCGATGTAAGGCACACCACATTAAGATCAATTCGAGCGCCGCCGTCTTTGGTTTCGACGATCTTCACGTCTTTTGGATCGAGATGTATCCATGAACGCACAAGATGCCCAGCTTCAGCGTCTCTGACGTATCCGGAAACGACATTGACATTGAGATCCGTATGCAGGTAAGGAGAAAAAAGGGCCTTCTGTAAAGGATGCTCAGCCTGCGCAGCGGCTTCCATTTCGCTTTCCAGCCTGTTGTAAAAACCGTCACGAGTATGTACGTCGGCGTTTCTACGCTTAACATTGACTTTTATTCTATTAAATATCTCTTTGTCGCTGGAACTGAACGTGTCCGAAGGCGGTACATATGAAATCAAGTAATAGCCTTTGATCAGACTTTCGATTTCCCTGCCGATGCCGTCTATAAAGAAATTGCTGTTTTCAATAATAATGCCGCCGGTTTTAAGAGGCAGAGGGTTTAAAACATTCCCCCTAAACGCGCTTCTTTCTCTATTGGCTCGTTCCGGCAGCATGATTTCGAACATTGCCCTTGCCGCAACAGGATTATTTGTGACACGGTGCGCCTCCTCCCAGGCGCTTTGAACGGCTAATGAAGCTTCTGCTGGTACATTGATGGCCGGAGCTTGCTGGCGTGGCCGCTCTTGTGCGGCTTTTGAGACCCCATTAATAATGGCGGAAAGGTTACGCATATCTATATTGCCCGCATTGATTTGCGTTCTTAATTCCGATTCCACAGGCGCATTATAAGTAACGCCGGTGACTGGTGTAACTTCGGTAATATTTTGAAGTCCGCGTATATTCAGATAATTCACAACGACGCCCGCGCGAAGGGCGTCATCCGCCAGTTTGCTGAAGCGTACGTTGTATATGGCATCGAAATCGTTGCCTGGATCCTTGCCGGGCTTGCGAAGCGTCGGTTCAGCGGTCATAAGTATTATAACCTTTCGTCCCGGCATATCCTTCAGGATGCGCAAACTGTAAGAAAGAGCTGATAATTGATTATCATAAATTCTGAACATATGACTGTTATCGGGATTAACTGTCAGCGCTCTTTCCATACGCATGTTGTTTATCCTCGCAATCGCCTGACTCCGGTCTGAAAGAAACGTCTGAAGGGCGCTGTTGCCGTAACCGGTGCGGAGAATGGCCACCATATCGGACGGTTGCATCTGCTTCTCAACAAAGTTTCTGAGAGCCATTTTAGCGTGGTATCCGTGCTCAAACTCCATCGAAAGATCGTCCACGATAAAAATAATACTTCGGCCAGTATCCTCCCTTTTCAAATCCGCTGCAGGCATGTCAAGCGGCGTAAGATTCATGGCGGTTTTCCGGGAGACGGAAACTTTTACGGAGGCAGACGGTTGATTATCAATGTATGCGCTGGACAGGATTATCTGCCGCTTGCCATTCTGGGAAACCTCAAAATCATCGGCGGTCAAATCCGTAATCGGATTCCCGGTTTTTTTATCAAGAACGACAACGTCAAGACGTACTTCGTTGACTGACAACTTTATCGCAAGCGGTTCTAACGGTTCGGCTTCGACGGCGTATTCTTCCTCTTGCGCGGACTGAACATCCTGCCCTCTCACGGAAAAAGTAAAGCAGAGAAGCGACAGCACAAGACAAAAAGAAATTGCTATTACGTAAAATCGAAAATATGACATAACCTGCCTCAACAAACTTTGGCTAAAGATAGGCGTAAAGATAGACCTCTTCATACTTTACACTCCGCCAGAGCAGTTCCACAAACACGTTGTCGCGCCAGCTCCCCTTGCCGTCCATGCTTCCTATTGATTACCCATGCAAGACCAATAAGCAGCCACCGCCATGTCACGACATATATATGGCGCTTCGCTCATATACCAATAAAGACATGCTTGACTTCCTCCTTGTCCAGTTCCTATTGCCGCAGCTAGGCATTGAAGATAGGCCTCTGGATCGCCTACGAACATACAAGCTGTAAAATAATAATTGTCAATACAGTAAGATATGTTTGTGATTCCTTGAATGCATTGGGCCATTATTCCCATTGCGTACTGCTCGCAATAGTTTGGAACCTCACTATAAAAAACCCCTTCATTTATCTCTAATGATTCGCCCACATTTTGTGTGTTTATTTCACACCAAAGCGTTTCCACTTCTGCCGCGCCTACTGCGGCGCATGCCATCAGAAACGCTATTCCTAAAACTAAACTTAGCTTTTTCATGATTTATCTCTTTTTAAAGTTGTTTGCACTCTAACCAATAACTTCAAACGGCTGCAAAAGCAACCGTTAGTTCCGAACTGTTCATATTTGCTCTCAGTTCTGCCGCAATAATTGCTGCCTTAGCATATCCAATCCCGTGAATGAATGTCCTGTCGAAACCCATGAACTGAAAAATATTTGCTTTTACTTCAGAATTGCCGCGTTCTTTTGAACTTGTTTTTGTTTCACTTGATGGCGGCGGCAGCGGATTGTCCGACGCTTCAGCCAATGACGCGAACATCTCCGATACCTTCTTAAATAACGGCGCCGGCTCTTGCGCCGCCCGGCGTGTTATAGAAAAAGAAGTTCTTGCGGCCGTTACTACGGTACGAGTACGGTTTGATGACGCCGACACCCGCGTAAAACGCCTGCTTTGTTAAAACCCGCATCAGACAGGTCATGCGATAGCCCGGTCTGCCCGTTGCATTTTCTTCAAAAATCGTTGCAATTATACTGATATATCGCAAGGATGTCTATAAACCTGCATCAATAAAGAACAACCAAATAACAATAACAGTCGGTAGCACCTCGCAAACGCCACCTAAAGTGTTGATACATAAGGCGCAATTGGTATTGACACCAGGGCGGCACATGAAAATAAAAAAGGAAATTAGAAATATGATATGCCCCGGATACGGAATCGGGGTGAATTGTATGTGCGTAGAGGAGGCGGAAGGATGACATATTACGACACATGGAAAGAAGTCAATGCGCGATACACAAAGGAAAGCCCAAAAAAAGTACGGCGCGATTACCATAAGATAAATTACAGAACAGAGTTGCTGAAGCTCTTTGAACACAAAACGACGTGCGAAGTATGGACAATAATACTTAATGCGTGGGTATCGGCGCAAGCGCGATGCGCAATGAATTATGGCGGGGTGAACGCAAAGGGCATAGCAATAGGCACACAAAAAGAAATAGCAAATTCATTAGGCATGTCGGAGCGAACCGTTAGGACGGCGATACAGGCGCTGCAAATAATGGGATTAATAGAGGTCATACATTTCCGTTCATCGCATATGACATATTACAGAGTCAATGATGAGCAATACGACAAATCCTTCGATACATTCCATCGGCAGTTAGAGCGCGGAGAACGTATAACGGTCGCGCCTTCATATATATTCGAGCAGTATGGGTACGGGGATGAAGTGTGTACCCGTCACATGAAGCGGAAGTATAAGAAAAAGGGAAAGACGTGGAACAAGGAGTATATGTTCCGCACCCAAGTGGAACACGTTCATAGCTTCTGGGAGGCAAATATATCTCCTGACGATGCCCGGCTTTACATGATCGACAAGACAAATGAATGGTCGCGCGAGGAGGAGAATGAGCATGAAAATAACAGTATAAATCAAAGTTTCTATGACGGTTCAAATCAAAGTTTCTATGACCGGAGCACCGGACACGTAGACTGTCCGGGAGGGGTGGAAAATGGGGTACCGGACGGTCTACGTGTCCGGTCGAATATAAAAGATATACCTTTTAATAAATTAAAAGAGAGAAAGAGAGAAGAATCTCATGATTTGTGTGTGGAATCTGTCAAAAAAGCACCAGAAGAAAAATCAGAAGCTGAGCGGGAAATCGAACTGGTTGACAAGATCGTAGAAGAAATGGAGGCGGAAGAAGTGCATCGTGTAATGAAGGATTTAAATCGTAGAGAAAAGGCAGGGCAGATATCGAGAGTTGGAACCGCAAAGGCATTAAGGGAATGCGTATTAAGAGCAGTCCAAACATGTGGGGAAGAATATCTCATTGATGCGCTTTACAGAGAAAACGAAGAGAGAGGCAAGCACATTGGCAATGTCATAGCATTCATCAACGTAGTAGCGAATAGATACACACCGTCATTAGAAGAAGGTAGTGAATTTGTTCCAGATGCCCCCCCCCATTGCCCCGCGCCCCCCCCCGCGCCGCCCGCCGCCGCGCAACCAACAAACAACCCAACAACGCCCACTGCAACCGTTACAGTCCAGCGACCGCCAAGGATAACAGCCGAAGACGTATTCAGGATATGGGATGAATATGAGTTTGATGGCAAGTTGAATCTAAAATCCCGGTCGCCATTAGGCATAGTCAAACTCATGGAAGACCTGAACCGTAATCATGACCCCGAAGCTCGCTGGAGGCTCATAATGCAGGCAATGGCAGAAGATGTACATCCGGCAAGGATGAGAGACGTTGCGCCGGCCATGCTTACGTCAGAGAAAATAGAGAAGCTCTTTTCGGGAGCGTACTACCGGGCATGTGTAGACGGAGTATGGGAGGACAAGCCAGCGCCCGCGCCAAAGGTAACGCGCAGGTTTACGACTGTATTGGAGTTGTCAGAGCCAAAAACAGAGAGCGATTTCTACGAACGCTTAGAAGCATTGGAAAACGAGACACAGGATATGAAGGCGCGGTTAAGGGCGTTCAAGTCACAACAGAAGATGTACCGACTCATGGCGGCAAACGAGGCGGGGAAGATGATTGAGGCCGGGCGGGAGGACGAGGCAAATGAAGACGCAAAGGAGCGGTATCTCAAACGAAAAGCTGATGATGAACAAGTAGATGCGCTTAAGGCCGAAGTGGACGAACTTGAAGCGCAAAGAATGGCGCGGACACAAGGAGTGGACTTAGAAGCGTTTTACGCCACAATTCCAGAGGACAATGAGGTGCGGCGGCTTAAGAAAGAAATAGCCGCGATACCCCAAGACTCAGAAGAGAACGCAGAAACGATAGCGCGATTAAAAGAAGAATTAGAATCGCACGAAAAAGAATATCGTCGGTTATACAAGATCGCAGAAGAAGAGAACGCGAAAACAGACATAATTCGGAAACAATTAAGAGCGAAAGAAAAAGAGCTTAAAGAGTTATGCGACCAATATTACAAACGGTGGAGCATTAATTATACAAATAGAGATGGAGGATCAGAATAGTGAGGGGGAATGTAATACACATAGCGCCGCGCACACACGAGATAGAGGAAAATTATCTTGGGCATATCTTATTGGTTGGGAAGTTTAATGACATACACGAGGGAGTAGAAGTAAGCGACCTATACGACAAGCGGCATCAAATAATATTACAAGCGCTATTAGACTTACGAGACTCAGGGGAAGAAGCAAACATAATAACGCTTATATCATATCTTGAAAACAGAGGATATGACAAAGAAGCATCACCAGCTGCCGCCATAGAGAGTTCGTATATAGCGGGACTAACCCGCGGGCTTCCGACAGCACTGAACGTCCCTTATATTATTAAAGAGATAAGAAGGTATTCAGCGCTCCGTATGCTTATGAAATCATCCGAAGATACAATGGATAAAGTAGCTGCGGATATAAGAAACAATGAAGAAGTACAGCAGATAGCGAATGAGTTAATAGCGTGCTGTCACGACGCGATAGATAAGTCAGGTGAAGCGAATAGTCAACGGGCAAAAATGATGAGTGAAATATTACCTCCGTACATAGAAGAAATACGAGCGCGAAAACAAAGCCTCGAAAGCGACGAGACGCAGGGGGTAGTAAGCGCACCACAAACAGGACTAAATAGCATAGACGGATACATAGACGAAGGACTACAGCGCGGTCAGTACAGCATCATTGCGGCAAGGACAGGTATTGGAAAAACAAGTCTTGGGTTAACAATTGCGATAAATGTTGCGCAAGCAGGGTATCCTGTAATGTTAGTGACAATGGAAATGCCCGTTGAAGACTTAGTTACACGCATTATGTCAATGAGTACAGGCGCAACGTATAAGCAGATAGTCAGAGGGGAAATATCTGACAGAAGTATGGAGCTTATTATTCAGACGGGAGAGAGGTTAAGACCGACGTGTCTGTCGATGCAATCATTAACACATGCAGACCCAACAATGATAGCGGCGAGTATAGAACAGTTTAACCGCAGATATGCGTATCGGCATCCGGAAGGATTAGCTCTAGTAGTCGTAGATTATATACAGCAATTAAATCCGCCGCCAAGAAGAGCGGCATACTTTACCGAGACGGAAAGAATGTCGGCAGTATCAACAGCGATACGTGAAATGGCAAAGAAGCATAACGTACACATTATGGCGATGTCGCAGTTAAGGCGTGAGCAGGGATACAAGAAACATGACAAACCGTCACTATCAGATTTAAGGCAGTCCGGGCAGCTTGAACAAGACGCACATTGGGTTGCGTTATTAAGCGTAACAGAGCAAGAAGAAAACTCTGGATGGACAAAGATATGCGTGGATATACAGAAGCATCGAAATGGTCGGACAGGAGAAACGGAAGCATGGTTGTTTGGACCGCGGACATTGTTTCTCGACCATAGAGAGATGCCTATAGAACTGCGATCAGACAGAGATATGCAGGAGGACATGTGTGGATAATCCCACGGTCAATATTATCTCAGTATGTTCAGGAATTGGAGGGCTTGACCACGGAGTCAGAAACGCTCTCAGATTATGCGGATATGTACCTCGAACAATCGCTTATGTGGAGGGGGAAGCATTTGCCTGTGCGGTCTTGGACGCGCATATGCAAGCGGGAGACATGGATGCAGCCCCTATATGGACACGCATTGAGTCTTTCCCGTCGGGATGTTTCATGGGTAGTGTTGACATGGTTATCGGAGGCATCCCTTGCCAAGGCTTCTCTGTTGCAGGAACCAGAAAAGGAACAAAAGACGACAGATGGTTGTGGCCGGACATGTGGCGAATCGTTAAAGAATCAGGAGCCTCGGTGCTTTTCCTTGAGAATGTCCCAGGGTTCATTCACGGAGGAGGGCTTCACGCCGTCCTTACCGACCTTGCCGCCAGCGGGTGGAATGCGGAATGGGATTGTTTTAGCGCGGAACAAGTTGGCGCGCCGCACAGGCGAGAAAGGTTCTTCTTGCTGGCGTACTCCGATGAGTTCAGATGGAGAGTGCAGTGCGATAAATGGCCGGAACAGCAGAGGCGAACCTATGCTGCCGATGCAAGCGAGGAAGTGGCCGACGCCAACATCCCGCAACGGAACTGGGGCATCAGACACAAAGACGCGACAGGGATCAATAGATATACAGACAGCGGTGATGTGGAGAACCCCATCGGCGAGCGACGGAGAGGGCGGTATTATGGAGCTACGACCGGGAACGGCGGGGAAATACAAACTCCGGGATCATGCGGCGCAATGGGCGACACCAACAGCGGATCCATTCTGGAGTCGGGGCGGTGCGCGGAAGAACGAAGCCGGGATGAGGAAGCAGATAAGCATGTGGGCGACACCAGCGGCGCGGGACTGGAAAGGAGCGAACACGGAGAGGCATGTAACTGTAACGGGTACAGGGAGAAAGCACATGGATCAGTTGCCGAATCAAGTGAAATTCCTGTTTGGCCGCCCGGACCTAACGACCGTGAAGCATGGGAGCGAGTCATAGCCATGCGTCCAGACCTCGCGCCGGCGGTAAATGGAAAGTTGAATCCGAAAATGGTCAGTTGGTTAATGGGATTACCGCCAGACTATGTGGCAATTCCAGGCGCGTCGCGGGTGGATATGCTTCGGGCTTTAGGAAACGCCGTTGTCCAGGCAACAGCGGAACTGGCAATGATGACACTCATGGAAAGGATATAACATGGGATACAAAACGAATATTAGTTGGTGCGATAGTACGTGGAATCCTGTAACCGGTTGCACGCCAATATCAGAAGGGTGTGAGCATTGCTATGGGGCTGCGTATGCGCGTCGGGGTCTCGGCGATTGGAGCGTTAAGGCAAGAAAATTCTGCGATATATGGGAACACCCTGAACGTCTTAGCCAGCCATACGAATGGAAAATACCGCGCCGGATATTCGTCTGTTCAATGGGCGATCTGTTCCACGACAACGTTACAACAGGCCGAATAGTAGATGTATTAACCACGATGCAATACGAATCTCATCATACATATTTCGTGCTCACAAAACGACCGGAACGGATGCGCCAAATTGTCAAACGCATTGCAACCATGCCGCCTGCGTGGCCGCCTACAAACGTCTGGTTTGGCGTAACAGCTGAGAACCAGGCACGCGCAGATGAGCGCATACCAATCTTACTGGATACCCCTGCGGCGCATCGGTTTGTGTCGATTGAACCTTTACTTGGGGATATACGATTAGACTGGATTAAAGAACCAAGCCACGTTATTGATGCGTTGAGAGGATACCGGGCAGAAGTCAATAGCCTCGAACCTAAAACAGAACACCCAAAACTTGACTATGTGATCGTCGGAGGCGAGAAAGGCGCAAACGCGCGGCCATGTGACATTGAATGGGTGCGCAATATACGCGATTTCAAAGTGAATGTTCCTTTCCACTTTAAGGGATATGGCCGCCACATTCCACCCGGTCAGGAACAGGGCAAGATAGACGGCGTGGAATATCGGGAGGTGGTCGCGCTATGAACCCAATACTACTAAGCTCTGGGCGTGAGGATTACGAGACACCACAAGAGTTATTTAACGAACTTAATAAAGAGTTTGGATTTACATTAGACCCATGCGCGACGGACGAGACGGCAAAGTGTATTAAGTATTATACGCTCAAAGACGATGGACTCTCAAAAGATTGGACAGGTGAAATAGTCTTTTGTAATCCACCTTATAATAGTAAGCAGGATGCGTGGGTGCATAAGTGTTATGAACACGGAAAGCATGGTGGGATAGCGGTAATGCTTATCCCCGCAAGAACAGACACAAAACGTTTCCATGAACATATATTAGGCAAAGCAGAAATAAGGTTCATACGCGGACGACTTAAGTTTAAGGGAGGGCGGCATGATAGTGCACCTTTCCCGTCAATGATAGTTGTATTCCCGAAAGATTACAAACGCATCAAGATACAATGGAGCGTGTTTAATGGCGAATAACTTTGAGGTATGGAAACAGACATTAACGGCGGACGAAGTTATTGAAGTTTACGGTGCGCGGAAATTCTGCGGAATAATATGCCCGGCAAGTAAATACTGCCAACCGCATTCACGACAGATTAAATCATTAACGAACGAATGCCGAGAGAAGTTTTATGAGTGGGCGAGTAAAAAAAATAATAAAATAAAGTAATAAACAAAGGAGAACAAACATGACAGGACGAAGAGACATGAGCGGAGATGCGGCAAGGATGATCATAAGGAACCGTTTGCCATTGCGACTGCATATAAGGCGATGGTACGGCGATATGGTTATGGCATGGCAAACACACAGAATGGACATGGTATCCATAGCGGGGATAAGTGCGCTTATCGGTGTGCTTATAGGAGTATGTTTAATGGTAATAGCAACATACGTCTAGGAGATAAACATGATACGACATGCAATGAGTGTCATGCCTATCACAGGAATAGCAATAGGGTGTTTAATGATGATAAAGCATAAGATAGCGGCGGAAAAGTATGACCGGGACAAACCAAAGGAATTTAAAGAAATAATGCGCGTGGTCGGCGACGGTGTATCGAAGTCATCGAATCGTGGCACGACGACATGGCGTAAGCAGGTAACGGCATGGCGAAAGATAATTCCGAAGATGGAATATAAGGGTAGCGAAGTAAACAAGATATACATATCGAACATGCGTAAGAGTCCGACAGATGTTAATTTATTAGAGAGATTAAACTCTCCAATAATTGAAGCGTTAAGAATGCAATGCTGGCCGTGGCCGGTAACGCAAAGAGTTGTGTTGGGAGATGAAAACGTAGTAATAGTAGCGTTCGGAAAAGAGGAGTAGTTATGAAGATAGTAGCCTTTGGAGATGTACACATCGGAGTTAGCGATACGGACAATCTAGAAGTAATGAAAGCGATAGAGTATATCTGTAAGGATGCTCCGGCGTGTGACCTTATCGTAATTACCGGAGATGTATATAACAAGTTAAGCGACCCCGCCATGAGAAACAAAGCTGTGCAAGTCGTAGATATGCTTACGGACATAGCGCCGGTTGCGATAGTTAAGGGCAACCATGACAGATTCCAAGACTTAGTTATCCTGGAAAGGATTAAGTGCGGGCGGCAGGTAACGGTATACGAGCGCCCGGCAGCATTGGAGTATGGAGACGCAACGCTGCTATTCGTGCCGTGGATATCAAAGGCCGAATGGACGGCGGTCAGGGGTATAGATGACGGCGTGGAAGCCACGGATGATTCCGTGTCAGGGATGTTTATGACATGGCTTAGAACCGAAGTCATGCGTTATCGGGACAGAGGCGCGCGAAAGATATATCTATTCAGCCACCTCACTGTAACGGGATGCCGAGTATCCGAAACCCAGGAGATCATGGGCGGAGGCATCATGGTAGGCACGGACAACCTGAAGGACGCAGGGATAGACGGAGGAGTGTTCGGCCATATTCACATGCCGCAGGTATTAGGCGACGGATCGTTTGTTTATACCGGGAGTCTTACTAATCTTAACTTCGGCGAAACGGATAAGACAAAGGCGTATGCGTACATAGACACTGTAACGGGTACAGTGGAACTCAAAGATGTGCCGGTAATCCCGCGAGTGTCGGTATCAATAAACTGGATAGACGGAGCATGGGACTCCGCCCCGATAGATGAACTCACGGATACAGGCATACGATTACGGGTACGTATCAAGATGTCGGACGCAGACGATAGGCAGGTAATAGATTCACATATAAGGAATTACCTGGAAGCGCGGGGATTCATGGATGTACACACAGAGTTTCTGCGAGTACCAAAAGAACAAGACACACGGCATGACGAAGTAACGGAGTGTAAAACGGTAGGCGAAAAGCTCGTAGCTTATTGGGGGGTAATCGACCGCAAGTTTCCAACACCGGAAGCAATGGAAAGAACGTTGCAACTGGCGGAAGAATTAACAACAGAGATAGCATCATAGGGAGTAGCTATGCAGTTTGGAATAAGTAATCCGAACATCTTGTTTAGGGAACAGCTTGATGAAATACGGGAACGTGTTTACGAGGCGAGCGAGTTATTAGGTAGACCGGACTTAGATGGAACAGAAGAAATAAGAAGGGCGTTAAGCGGCATCTCGCTACTTCTTAACCATATCGACGCACTCGATAAAAAAATCAGGCGTATTGAAGACATATATTTAATCCATACGGACGCCCTCAAAGCCCAGGTTAAATGGCTGTGTGAGCAGCTTGCAACAAACTCCTGTGGAAGAGGCGTAAGGCGCATGTGTGCGTGCAGTTTGCCATACGTCTGCGCGGAAGGCGATTGTGCCCAATGCTGGCGGGAAGTAGCAGAAAAGGCAACGCAGAAACCGCTTGACCCGCTTGCGCCGAGGGACAATGATACAATAACCGAATAGGCGTTACGTTTGCAATGTCACAGAACAGGATAAGGCGGTGAAGGAATGAATTATAAAACTAACAAGTGGTATCCTTTCGATATTAAGAAGCAGGCAAAACAAATACTACCTCCAGAAAAGAAGCGCGTGTTGTTGTATTATCCAGCGATATCGGAATATGGAATATCGCCTTGCTACTGCGTTGGTTATTTTAAACATCCTGCTGGAG
>Ga0082212_10008701_pt1 | contig 13214 bp, 8 predicted proteins | sample TergutNt197P3_FD_71548 | JGI IMG/M metagenome (GOLD analysis project Ga0082212, IMG submission 71548) | Neocapritermes taracua P3 segment gut microbial communities from Petit-Saut dam, French Guiana - Nt197 P3 | ecosystem: Host-associated > Arthropoda: Insects > Digestive system > Gut ... | reverse complement strand
GGATGCAATAGCGAAAAATGAGGCCCTGTCTATTAGTTTGTCGCCGTTGAGCATGATGCCATTGAGGTAGCCGTAATTTGCCATGATACCTACTTTGGGTAGGAAATCGCTTTTTACTAATTTCAGTTGCTGTTCTTTCAGTTTTATTTGCTTTTCGAGCATCGCATATTCGGGGCGGTCGGTGTAGGTGGCCAGGCGATCGGGGGATACAAGCAGAGAGGAAAAGGATGATGTGGAAAGGGTGGATTCGCTGTTGAGGGACATGGCTGATGCGGGAATGATGACTTCGCTGTCGAGAGGGATGCCGATGATACGGCAAAGGTTTTTACGCGAGAGGGTTATGCCGTTTTCGGCTTGCCGTACTTGCAGTTCTGCCTCGTTTACTTTCACCTGTACTTTCAATACGTCGTTCCTGTGTTTCAGGCCTACTTCGTTAGCATCCTGGACGATACGTAATAATTCGGTTACTACTTTTTGGTAGGAGAGGGCTAATTTCAGGAGTTCATTGGTTTGAACGTATATCCAATAGGCTTCGTCGGTTTTTACAATTAGTTCGGCTTGCGTCAGGGTTTGATTCAAACTCGCTATATCGCTGCCTATTTGTGACATCTTGTGGGCTGAAGCGATTTTACCGCCCATGTAAATGGGTTGTTCGGCTCTCATTCCCGCCATCCATGTGCCGCTCAATTTCAACGAAATATCCATATCGGGGAAGTACGCATATTCCTTGAAAATGGGTGTTCCGTCGGGATTCATGGCTAAAATGTTTGGCGCTAACTGACCTGTGGCAGGGTCGGGAATGAAGGTGGGCAGGTAGTTTCCGGGTATGGTTTTATGCATCGAGACGTTGGAATAGAAATAGTTCCCCGATGCGGACAGTTTTGGGAAATAGTTTGTACGGTATGACTTTTGGGTCAATTCGGCGATTTCGCTGTTATGCGCTGCTATTTTGGTTGATTTATTGTTTTCCAATGCCAGCATGCGGCACTTTTCTAATGTCATTGTCTGCTGGGCGCGTACTCCGCCTGCCATTAGCGAAAAGAAAAGGAAAACAATGACATAAAAGGAAGGATTGCCAAGTCGTTCCTTCCCGCAACTTACCTTATCAGAATCATTCACCGCAGAGAAACTAGGACGCAAACAGATGTCATTGACAGGATAATATGGCTGACTATTCAAATAGCACATTGAAAATGAATTTAAAAATTATTGATTTTTAGACTTATAATTACAGGGTTTGAGTCGTCTGTGATAGCATTTGCGATGTTTTGGATGTGATTACTGAAAAAAGGATTGGTGGTTTCTTTCAGTAGCTGAGCGTTTGCAAGGAAGATAAGTTCGTTATCGGCGGTTAATAATTGTGCAATTTCCAACATGCTATGCAGCGGGTCGTCGGGTAAAAATTTTTGTAAAACACTGTTTCCGGTATTTTTATTGATAAGCCAATGGTAATTTTCGAAAACATCATCATCATTAGGTAAGAAGAAAAAAACATACACAAAGCGTTCATTTTCAAAGAATTTATTAATAAATGCAAGTCTCTTATCTCCCAACTCATTTCTTACGACCTCAAAATCTTTCTCAAAAATATTATTAGGGATGGCGTAGGTTCCGAAATCAAAAATTAGCGCTTTTACTGGGCCATGGTCGGTAATATGGTAAACGATATGGCTGAGATATTCTTTAAAAGTAGTAATCGTTCCGCATTGCGAAAAACATGGCGCTATACCAAAAGGCAGCTGCCAACTCGTTTTTACCGGTAAAAATTTTTCAACGACCGTTCCATCCTCAGATATTTTAATCAATTGCCCATCAGCGGCTTCTTTAATAACACCTATGTTAAACAAATAATCGGTTCCTATTTTGATATACGATACAGCGTTAATGCCGGGATTGAAGCTCGAAATAAATGATCCATCATAATTGTATTTCAGGATTTGACCATACTCCGTAGTTACTTCCACTTCATCGGTATTACTATCAAGGTAACAAGTACTTAAATCAGTATATTCAGCCGTCCCCATCCCACGCCGACCGATCGTATTGATGAATTTTCCGGATTTGTCGAAACGAAAAATAACTTGCTGTTGTTGGTCCTTGATAAAAAAATGATGATTATCTGATAACAATGAAGGGTATCTACCCACCAAACAATCGTCTGTGGTTTCTAACAGCGTCAATTCCACTTTTCTGAATGTGCTGTCGGTAAAGAAAGCAGATGCAGCTTTTTCATCAAATACGATAACCAATTGCCCCTCAGCGTTTTCCCATACTTTTTTTCCTGTATGTCCGCAGGAAACAAGGAGCATTATAATTAATGTATATAGTAGTTGTCTCATTTGAATTTGACAGGTATTTTATAAAACACAGCGTATAATACAGGGACTATCAGCAGGGTGATGACCGTGCCAAATAACAGGCCGCCCATGATAGTTGCTGCGCAAGGGCCGAACAGGCTGTCGTTCAACAGCGGAATCATCCCTAATATGGTGGTCATTGAAGCCATCATGACGGGACGAAAACGTCGGGAGGAGCTGTCTAATAATGCTTTATAAGGTTCAATACCAGAAGAAAGAAGACGGCTGATTTCATCCATTAGGATGATGCCGTTTTTCACCATCATGCCTATCAACCCTAACATGGCAGAAATGGCGACAAAACCTAAGGACTTGCCCGACAGCAGCATGGCGAGTACGACGCCAACGAGTACTAAGGGGATGCAGCAGAAGATAATAAACGGTTTACGGTAATCATTGAAGAGTAGGATAAGGATGATAATAACCAGGATGATAGCCAGCGGCAAGCCGCGAAAAAGATAGTAGGTTGATTGGGTGCTGGCTTTGTGTTCGCCTTCCCATTGCATGGTGTAGCCTTCGGGCAACAGGATGTTTTCAATGGCTTCTGCAATGCTTAGTCTTGCTTCTTCGGCGCCAATGCCGTAAACGGCGTTTCCTAACGCTTTCATGGCTCGTTGACCGTTATAGCGGATGACGAGCGGGTCTTCCCACACTAACTTGACGCCTTTTGAGGCCTGGCTTAAAGGCACGGTGCGTAGGGCGGCTTCTATCACTTCTTCTTCTTTTATGGCGCCAGTCATCAGACCTTGTATGGTTTCTTTACTCAAACCACCGGACGAAGGTATCATGCTGAAGGTCGGAATATTTTCGAGCGATTCGATGGGCGCTCCATTTTTATCCGTGATTTTCAGATAGACAGTTTGGCTATTGGCGCCGTCATAGAATACGCTAACAGGGATTCCCCCGGTTGCCGAAAGCAAGGACAGCGCCACATCTTGACGGCTAAGCCCGATGCCGCGCGCTATTGGCTGGTTGTAGTCAACCCTCAGGTTGGGTGTTTTGGCCTCCCAGTCGGTGGTTATAAGGAATATTTTGTCGCTTTTTTGCATGATTTCTTGCGCTTGTGCGGTAAGAAGGCGCAAAACAGCCGGGTCGGGGCCGTTGAATTGCACTTCTATCGGGTATTTTTTATACATCAGGTTGTAACGTTTGAGCCGCACGTATGCATCCGGATAAGCGGCAGAGAGGTACGCCTGCAGCTCTTTCATGTTCTTCACCAATTCTTTGGCCGAATGGAAATCGACAATCAGTTCGCCGTACGAAAGCGATGGGTCAGCCATGGCGCGAACTAAATTATAGCGCGCGGGCGTTCCGCCTATGGACGTGGTAACGTGTTTAATATCAGGGCGATTGAATAAATAATCCTCAATGGTTTGCAAGTCGTCTTTTACCCGTTTACTGTCGCTCCCTTCAGGCAGTTTATATTCAATATACAGCTGGTCATAGTCCATATCGGGGAAAAAAGCGCGCGGCAACAAACGGACGTAAAAAGCGCCAACAATTATCAACAATATAGAGACACTGATTGAAAACGTTTTATGATGCAGAAGCCATGACAGGATACTGCGTAACGCCCGGTAGTATTTACTGTCGAAGAGTTCTTCGTTGTTGCTTTTTTGTTGTTTGGGTAACATAACGTCGACTTGTACAGGTACATGCGTTAAAGCTAGTAGCCAGCTTAACAATAACGAAACAGCCAGCACAATAAATAAATCGCGCACATAGACCCCGGCGGTGTCGGGCGAGAGGAACAGCGGAAGGAAAGCCAGTATGGCAATGAGTGTGGCAGCTAACAGCGGGAAGCCTGTTTTGCGTCCAATAGACGTGAGCGCTTCACGACGTGTTTTTCCCTGTTTTAAATCGACTAATATGCCATCGATAATCACAATAGCATTGTCCACCAGCATACCCATGGCCAGGACAAAAGAACCCAGCGAGACGCGCTGCAACGTTCCGCCGAACTGATTCAACACCCAGAATGAACCTGCCACAACAATAAACAGACTGGTACCGATGATAACCCCGCTTCGGAAACCCATCGTTAGCATTAAGATACCGATGACAATCAGGATAGATTCGAGCAGGTTAATCATAAATGTACCTAAAGCCTCGTTCACACGGTCGGGCTGATAAAAAACTTTATTAATGTCAATACCGGCAGGCAGACGGGTATCTTTCAAGTGTTCTAATTTGTTTTCTACCAGTTTACCTATTTTGATGATATCCGTACCGCTCAAGGCAGAAATAGCGATACCCAACGCCTGTTGGCGGTCGTAGCGCATCTCGTTACGCACCGGTTTTTCGACATCTTTTGTCACACGGGCAATATCGCGTATTCTCAACTGGTCGTTTTCGTGTCCTTGCAGGATGAGGTTTTCGATGTCGTCAACGGTTTTATACTTGTCATCGACCGAGATACGCAAACGGTAGCCGCCGCTTTCGTAGTAGCCCGGATAGACGGTTTTATTTTGTCCGTTGAGGGTCGAGAGCGCCTCTACGGGATGCACGCCCAGATTGGCCATGCGGTCTTCGAGCAATTCAATATGGATACACTCCTTGCGCATACCGTAGATGATGACATCTGAAACGCCGGTAATAGCTTGTATTTCACGTTTTAGCAGTTCGGCATAATCATTCATTTCACGGTGTGAGAAACCGTCGGCAGTCATGGCGTAAAAGATACCGTAAACATCGCCGAAGTTGTCTAACACCACCGATTTACTGACGCCTTCAGGTAACCGGTTCTGCGCATCACCCACTTTATGACGCAGGATGTCCCAGTGTTGTGCCACATCCTTGTCTTTAACGAGTGTCGAAAGTTGAACAGTAATCATCGACACATCGTTCATGGATCGGCTGGTGACGGTTTCAACCTCTTTCATCGAGCGGATATTTTTCTCTAATACATCGGTTACTTCGAGTTCCACCTGATGCGCCGAAGCGCCCGGAAAGGCTGTGATGATAAGCGCCTGTTTGATTTTTACTTCAGGGTCTTCCAGCTTGCTCATCCTGGAATAGGATAAAACGCCGCCGACAACTAACACAACTAATATAAAATATATCAGTTTGCGGTTGTCTAACGCCCAGCTTCCCCAGTCTCTCATAGCAAACTTCCTATGTTAGTGGGTGATACGGCGGGCAACAAATTCACTTTTTCGCCTTGCCGCAATACATGTACGCCGGCTATCACAACCACTTCACCTGCTTGAAGACCTGCCGAAACGATGGCTTTTCCGTCGGATCGAATTTCCGTCAGGGTGATGGAGCGACTTTCAACCGTTTGCAAATGGTTGTTATAGACCCAAACGGATGTTGCATCGTTCTTTGCAAAGACAGCCGACAAAGGGATATACACTGATGCCGACTCTTCCATTTTATATTGCACGGTCACCATGGTTGTCATGCCGGGCGAAGGCATCTGTGGCGTATCTTTACCGGATGCTATCTGTGTCGAAGGCGCTTTCATCTTCAATCGCACGGTGTAAAGCTGGTTCAGATTTGCCTTTTGAGCTACCCCAATCAGTTCCAACGGAAAGACTGTTTCGCGGAAAATGTCCACGCTACACGAAAAAGAATCAAACCGGTCGCGAAGGATGAAGTCGGATGACGGTATGTTTATCTCCACTTCAGGGAGGTTGGCGCTAATCATAGAGACAACAGGCGTTCCGGCGCCGATGGTTTCGCCTACTTCAAAAAAGCGCTTTTGTACATAACCATCGAAGGGGGCGCACAGTTTCGTGTCGGACAGCGCATTTTTATGGGCATCGTATTTAGCGCTAATCTGCCGAAGACCGTAAACGGCTTTATCGTAGTCGTTTGGCGTCACGCTCCCTTTTTCGTACAGCGCAATGACACGTTCGGCTTCGGTCTTAATGCGATTATACTCGGCTTCGGTCGCTGTGAGCTGAACAATATAATCGCGTTCATCCATCTCGGCCAGCAGTTGCCCTTTCTTCACAAAAGCGCCTGCATCGGCATATACTTTCACAACAGGCCCGCTGATGCGAAAAGCCAGGTTGATATCGGATGCTGCCTTCACCTTTCCGGGGAAAGTAGAACTGCTTTTTTCTCCATAAACCCGCACTGTATCCACTTTGACGGTTTTAATGCCTTTCACTTCTGTCGTTTTGTGCGTACAGGCTGAGATAATGAACATCAGCCCTGCCAGCCATGCCACAAATTTTACCATGATGTTCAAATTTTTACCGCAAATGTAGATGAAATTTTCCACATTACACACAGACGAATAAATTTATTTTCAAAAAAATATAGGGGCAAGTTACTATATCTAAATAAAAAAAGAAAATTTCGTAAATAATTTGGCTGTATTTGACTGCGTCGAAAATCATTTTACAAAAAAAAATCTTACATTTGTGGCATAAATAAAAAGTAAACATGAAAAAACAACCCGTTCTTGGAATTGATATTGGGGGTACAAAGTGTGCCATAGTAAGCGGTAACTTATCGAATGACGGCCAGATTAGTATCACAGGAAAACGCATTTTCGCGACAGAAACGGCCAAAGGTTTTGACCAAACGCTACAAAATATTTTCGTCAATATAGATGCAGAGTTTGTAAGTACAGGGCTTACAGCGAAGGATGTGGCGGCTATTGGCATCAGTTGCGGAGGGCCGCTCGACAGTAAGAAGGGGGTTGTCATGTCGCCGCCCAACCTGCCCGGATGGGACGATATACCTGTTGTGGAGTTGATAGAAAAACGGTATGGTGTGAAGACAGCGGTGCAGAACGATGCAAACGCCTGTACGCTAGCCGAATGGAAATATGGCGCTGGCAAAGGGTTTAGCAATGTTATATTCCTCACTTTCGGTACAGGTATGGGCGCCGGTTTAATTTTGGATGGCAGGTTATATGCAGGAACCAACGATATGGCTGGTGAGGTAGGACATATCCGCCTCGAAGGTACAGGCCCCGTTGGCTATGGAAAAGCAGGTTCGTTTGAAGGTTTTTGCAGTGGAGGAGGGATCGCACAGTTAGCGCGCACGATGGCGCTCGAAAAACTGCAGATGGGCGAGCAAGTCCCCTTTTGCAACAGTATAGCCGACCTCGATGCTGTAAACGCTAAAACAGTAGCAGAAGAAGCGCTCAAAGGCGACAAATTAGCCATTGAGATTTACCGTATCTGCGGATATTATCTGGGAAAAGCTTTATCGGCGATCATTGATATATTAAACCCTGAAGTAATCATTTTAGGTGGTATTTATGGTCGGTCGCAGGTGTTGATTGAACCGGCTATGCGACAGATTATTGAGCGAGAGACGCTAAGTCATTCGCGCAATGTTTGCCGGATTGTACCGGCAGGCTTAGGCGAGAGCGTCGGCGATTATGCCGCCTTATCGGTTGCAACTTATTTGTTATGATATAATTATGAACGAACAAATTCCAAAGGAATGGGAAATCCTTTCAACGAATTATCCCCAATTAATTGGGCGCATGGATGATATCCGTGAAGCCTATATATTGATGAAAAACGCTTGCCTGAAAGGCGGTGTCATCATGACTTGCGGCAATGGCGGGAGCGCTGCTGATGCCGGACATGTTGTGGGCGAATTGATGAAAAGCTTCAAAATAAAACGACCGATAACCGACGAACATAGGGCAGCGCTAATGTCAGCGTTCCCTACTGATGCTGAATATCTGGCTGGCAATCTGCATCGGGGCATACCAGCGATATCGTTAGTAAGCCAGACGTCGTTATCTACGGCAATTTCCAATGATATCGCGCCGGAAATGGCATTTGCACAGCAGGTTTATGTATATGGTATCGCCGGAGATATTCTTCTGGGAATTTCCACTTCCGGCAACTCCATGAATGTAGTCAACGCATGTAAAGTAGCCCGCGCCTTCGGTATCGGAACGATAGCCCTGACAGGCGAAGATGGTGGCCTGCTCAAGGAAATCTGCGACGTCACCATCTGCGTACCGGCAACTGAGACTTTTCGTGTGCAGGAATTTCATTTACCCATCTACCATACACTGTGTGCAATGCTTGAGGCAGAAATGTTTTGTATTACATAGTGTCAAAATCAAATTATTCGGCAAGTAATAATGATATTTACAATATGCTGGAGAAACCAATAAAATTAAATTGAAATTATGAAAGCAGAAATCACGCAGCTGAAAGAGGAAAATATGCGATCATAGTTAATAATTATTTTTATCATTTCTTGTTCAGTCAATTATTTTTTTTCCTCAGCGGTCGAGGATATTTCGCAACCAATGACACGACAAAAGTAGGAATTGTTTTTTTATCGAAGATTGATTTTTAATGCGATTTTTTATTCAGCATATATGCGGGTTTGTTTTATTTGTTTTTTTATCCTATTTTTGTCGCACCAATAACCAATAATTTTAAATCACTAAGGTAAAGAATAAGCTAATTAATGATCGAATAATAAAAAAATTTGAAACGAGCATGTACCTTAGTACATCCATATAAATAAACATGCGAGTTCCATACGACCGAAATATAAAAAATAATAAATGTACGTATGAAAAAAAAAATTATCTATCGAATTGTCCTCTTGGCTATTGCCTTAGCGATGGTCGTGGCATGTGGGGAAGCGCCTGATTATCTTCAGGTCTATGATTTGCGTTGTGAAAATCTTGTCAATCCGTTAGGGATAGATACTACCATCCCGCATTTTAGCTGGAAGTTGTCGTCCGACCGGAATGGTCTCAAGCAAAAGGCATACTGGGTCATGGTTGCTTCAGACAGCCTGATGCTGGTAGAAGGGAAAGCCGACTTATGGAACTCGGGCAAGATCAAGTCGCCGACCTCGGTGATGGTTCGGTATCAAGGTAAATCATTAGAGGCGCGCACGTTAGCCTATTGGAAAATCGGCGTGTGGGATAGTAATAGCAATCAACCGGCATGGAGCGGGATTTCCTCCTTTAGTGTCGGTCTGCTTGAACCTGCCAACTGGAAGGGCGTCTATATCGGACTGCCGCGCGATGCAGGGAATCCCGAATGTCCGCTTTTATGGAAATCGTTTGAGGTAAAAGGCGCTGTCGGTAAGATATTCCTGCACGTCAATTCCTTGGGATTTCATGAAGTATATCTCAATGGCGTAAAAGTAGGAATAGATGTCTTGTCGCCTTCCATGTCGCAATTCAATAAACGGTCGCAGGTAGTGACTTATGATGTGTCTTCTTACATCAGTCAAGGACGTAATGATCTGGTGATATGGCTGGCGCGTGGCTGGTATCAACGCGGATTGCCCGGTGTGGCATACGAAGGCCCGTTAGTAAAGGCGCAAATGGAAATATTGCATAACGGCCATTGGGATACGCTGTTCTCAACAGATGCTACCTGGCAATGCCGTGAGAGTGGATATACAGGCATAGGTAATTGGCGGGCGCACAGGTTTGGCGGCGAGCGTGTAGAAGCAGGTAAGCTTTTAGATGATTTAACTGCTTCTACCTTAGATGCCGTCTTATGGAACACTGTAACCGAGATAACTGTGTCGCCACATTATGTAACGCCGCGAATGACCGAACCTAACAGGCTACAGCAGGAGATAAAACCGGTTCATATCAGCGTTTTAGGACCAGATAGCCTACTTGTTGATATGGGTAAAACATTGACAGGATGGGTCGAAATCAAATTCCCGACACTAAAGGAGGGACAGGAGATTGTCATGGAATATAGTGATCATTTAGTAAATGGACTGCCTGCGGGTCAGGGACAAATCGATAGATATATCGCTTCCGGTAAAGGTAGAGAAACATTCAGAAATAAGTTCAATTATCATGGATTCCGGTACATCAAAATTAAAAATGTTACTGGGGCGCTAATATCGGACGACATCTGTGCATCCCTGATTCATACCGATTTTAAAGAAGCCGCTACGTTTAAGTGTTCCGATCCCGACATCAATGCTATTCACGACATGATACATTATACGTTACGATGCCTCAGCTTAGGAGGTTATTTAGTTGATTGTCCGCAAATTGAACGGCTTGGTTATGGCGGCGACGGCAATGCATCCACGCTAACAGCACAAACCATGTTCGACTTGTCGCCGCTTTATGCCAACTGGATGCAAGCATGGGCCGATTGCATTCGCGAAGACGGCGGCATGCCTCATACGGCGCCCAATCCGTATGGCGCGGGGGGCGGCCCCTACTGGTGTGGGTTCATCATCACTGCTTCATGGCAGACATACGTCAATTATGGCGATGCACGACTGATTGAAAAATATTATCCGGTGATGCAGCATTGGCTCGAATATGTTAAAAAATATACGATTGACGGTTTATTGGACAAATGGCCGGATACCAATTACCGCAATTGGTATCTTGGCGATTGGGCGACTCCCGAAGGCGTCGATCAGACTGCAAAGCCTTCGGTTGATATCGTCAATAACTGCTTCATCAGCGTATGCTTTGATACGATGGAAAAAATTGCTGTTTTTTTAGGTAAAAAAGCTGATGCGGCGGTATATGCAAAGAAAAGAGATGATCTCCAAAAGTTAATCCATGAACGATTTTTTGATAGCGAGCGCAATAGTTATGCGACTGGCTCGCAAATTGATCTTGTCTATCCGATGCTGGCGCAGGTCACGCCACAATTACATATAGCTGCTGTAACCAACACTTTATATACAGAAACAGAGCAGAAAAAAGGCGGACATTTGTCCACAGGCCTGGTTGGTATTCCGGTTTTAACAGAATGGGCGACAAAAAGCCGTTCGGTGGACTGGGTTTATGGAATGTTGAAAAAGAAAAAGTATCCCGGATACCTATACATGTTAGAAAATGGCGCTACAACAACCTGGGAGCATTGGAACGGCGCCCGAAGCCGTATTCATAACTGTTACAACGGCATAGGCTCCTGGTTTTACGAAGCGATAGGCGGTATTCGTCCCGATGAAAAATATCCCGGATTCCGACGCGTAATCATTGCCCCACAAGTTCCTGCAGGGGTTAGCTGGGCAAAAGCGACGAAAGAAACGCCATACGGTACGCTGACTGTCGATTGGGAAGTGAAAGACAGCGATCTTCATCTGAAACTTACCATTCCGCCAGGGAGTACAGCCTTGTTAGAATTACCTACAAATGTGAAGGAATATGCATTAGATGGTAAAAATTATACGAATCGAAAATCAAATGTGATACCAAGTGGTAAACATCAAGTGATTTATAAAAATAATTAAACCATTACTGTATGAAAACTTTAAAAGCGCCTTATGTGCCGTCGTTAGACGGACTTGAACTCCGTGATGTGGTAAAACAGATGGAAACAGAGGCCAACCGCCAAAGTATTGATGTCGTAAATTGGGCGGAGTATGCCTACAAGCCGATAGTTGCTTTTGATATTGCACGTGGCGACAAAGAATTGTATATCCATTATTTTGTGCGTAGCTTATCTCTGCGCGCTATGGCTGGCAGGGATGGCGAGTTGGTGCATCCCGACAGTTGTGTAGAGTTTTTTATGCGTCAGGCGGATGATATTAATTATACGAATTTCGAGTTTAACTGTATCGGGACATGCCTTGCGGCGCGTGGTAGCGGACGTCACGACCGTATTCCCTTTTCAGCAAACGAATATAAAAAGATTCGTCGCTTTACGACTATACAGCCGCTTACATTCGCTGAGAAAACAGGCATATACGAATGGGAAGTAGCAGTAGCCATACCCTTCGAGTTGATGGGACTTAACCCCTTTGCGTTACCTGAGAAGATTCGCGGAAATTTTTATAAATGTGCTGACAAAACCGCTTATCCGCACTATGTGACGTGGAGTCCAATTAACCTGCCTTCACCGGATTACCATTGCCCTGACCATTTCGGCGAGATTTTTTTTATTTGACCTCGTCTATACCATAAACATTCACTACTTCCAATTCAAATACAAGTGTTGAATAACCGGGTATTTTAGGACTGGAAGAGGATGGTTGGTAATCAATGCTGCCATAGCCTAACTGATAGGGTATCCATATTTCCCACTTATCGCCTTTTACCATATGTTGCAACGCTGTTTTCCATCCAGGGATTATACTTCCATCTATGCTGAAAACGGCGGGAGGACCGTCATCAAAAAGTCGTTGGTCGAATTTGTCGCCTGCCTTAATGTTATATTGAAGATAATCTGCAATATAACATCCTTTATAATAGCAACTGACGCTACTGGTATAGTATATGGAGCCGGTTCCGTCACCGGATTGAAGCGCCTTATAATAGATACTACTTTCGTTGCCAGGCGACCGGAGTTCTTTATATGCGGGGTTGGCTTTGATCGTATTTAATGCTTCCTTATTCGCAATCATCCATTGTTCCTGAGAATTTTCGGATTCTTTTTCACAAGATACAATGCAACAAATTGCGATTGCCGATATTATTATTAGCCCATATTTTTTCATTCTATATATTTTTTTTAGTAGTTGATAAAACTTCCTATTATTAATCACTAAATCTTTTCGAGTAATCGGCGCATACTTACTTTATCGGCGACGATACCATGCAGTTGGTCGATAGGTACGCGTTCCTGCTCCATAGTGTCGCGAAAGCGGATGGTGACGCAACTATCAGTGAGCGAATCGTGGTCGATGGTGATGCAATATGGAGTGCCGATAGCGTCTTGGCGGCGATAGCGTTTGCCGATTGAATCTTTCTCATCGTACTGGCAGCGGAAATCGAACCGTAACAGGTTCAATATCTCAGTAGCTTTTTCTGGGAGGCCGTCTTTGCGTATTAATGGCATGACAGCTAATTTGACCGGCGCTAAGGAAGCAGGTAGTTTGAGTACTACCCGCGTCTCGCCATCGTCTAAGGTTTCTTCGCAATAAGCGCTTGTCAACAAACTGAGGAACATTCGATCAACACCAATAGAGGTC
>Ga0082212_10008700_pt1 | contig 13216 bp, 11 predicted proteins | sample TergutNt197P3_FD_71548 | JGI IMG/M metagenome (GOLD analysis project Ga0082212, IMG submission 71548) | Neocapritermes taracua P3 segment gut microbial communities from Petit-Saut dam, French Guiana - Nt197 P3 | ecosystem: Host-associated > Arthropoda: Insects > Digestive system > Gut ... | reverse complement strand
TCTCCTGTGTAGTTGCTTTCGAATAAATGGCAATCAGTTCGTCCAATTTTGCGTCCGAAAAAAGTTGGAGTAAGATAGAGGTAGGCCTTGCGCTTTTCAGTTTCGTCAATGCGGGTAACGCCGTAATGATGTTGGTACGTCCGCGATCTGCATTGGCCGCCATTTCGTCCAAGCCTCTTCGGTGGTAATCGTACCAAAACTGACGGAAAATATCGCCGTTGTTTTCAGTCAATGCCGTGATCAGTGCATGGCGGTTACGGTCATTGTCAAATGCTCGCCAACCTGTCCACCCCATCTGTGCCTGCGCCAACGTGACGATTTGCTGTGCCTGCTGAAAAAACGGCGTTCCTCCTTTGGGCGAGAAACTGTCGAAATCAAGTCCCAAAATCGTATAAATATAAAAAACGATGGTTGCCGTCAGGTTGCCGTTTAATACGTTTTCGGCGTATTCAAGCGGCTCAAATTCAGTATATTCAAAATCAAACTGGGTGTCACGAAAATTAAATAAAGGAGTCACATAAGTAGAGTTAAACACCGGACGGCGTGCTGCAACCTGTATTTCGCCTTTGAAACTGTTATCGGTTACTTCGCTGAGAATGATGGTAAATGTACAGTCTATCCGTTCGTTCATTGCAAATGAGGCATTGGTCCATTTCTTATTATTAATAAATGCGTTCAATGCCGTTTGAAGCGTTGTATAAACCTGTGTATAAGTTCCTTGAACCCTGCTACTATTGATTTCGACACGGGCGTTTATTTCCGAATTTTGTGCGTGAGCCGACAATGCCATAAAGGCCAATAATCCCCAAAACCAATTTTTATTCATGAATACTGTCTATTAAAGTTTTTAATTTGACTACAATATCCTCTGCTACTTTGCTCTTATCTTTCAGCGGAAAATCTTCGATATTCCCTGCGCGGTCGATAATTGTTATCTTATTTGTATCGTACCCGAAACCTGCGCAAGCATTTTCAAGCGAATTTAAAACAATCATATCTAAGTTCTTACGCGCCATTTTTCTTTTCGCTTCCATAATGCCTTCGTTCGTTTCCAACGCAAAACCTGCCAATACCTGATCCGTGCGTTTCATATCTCCCAAAGTTTTGGCAATATCTTTATTTCGCACCAAAGATAACGACATGGCCGCTTTATTCTCCCGTTTTATTTTTCCGTCAACCTGTGTTGAAGGTCGATAATCGGCCACTGCCGCACAAAGAATGGCTGCATCCACATCAGGAAAGGCTTCTAAAGCCGCTTTGTACATTTCATCGGCCGATTCCACATCGGTACGCCTGATTGCAGGATGCACTGTTTTCAACGAAACAGGCCCCGTAATCAATTGAACATCAGCTCCTCTTTGAGCGCATATTGCTGCTAATGCAAATCCCATCTTTCCCGACGAATAATTACCGATAAAACGGACAGCATCAATCTTTTCGTATGTGGGGCCTGCAGTAATCAGTATTTTTTTTTTTCTAAGGTCGTTTTGGGAAGCAAAAAAATCGTCTAAAACTTGGATAATTCTGTCAGGTTCTTCCATACGCCCTTTCCCAATCAAGTGACTTGCCAATTCGCCCTCGGCAGGCTCTATAATATGGTTGCCGAACGAACGCAATCGCTCCAGATTTTGTTGTGTGGCCGTGTGTGCATACATATCCAAATCCATTGCAGGCGCCACAAAAACAGGCGCTTTGCACGAAAGGTATGTCGTTATCAGCATATTGTCGGCAATGCCATTGGCCATCTTGCCTATAGTAGAAGCCGTTGCAGGCGCTATCAGCATGGCGTCTGCCCACAAGCCCAAATCGACATGGCTGTTCCATGAACCGTCGCGGTTAGAAAAAAATTCGCTGATAACAGGTTTGTTGCTCAGGGTAGAAAGGGTCAGGGGCGTAATAAATTCTTTCCCCGCAGGCGTGATTACTACCTGCACCTCAGCGCCTTTCTTCACAAGCGCACGAATCAGATAAGCTGCCTTATAAGCTGCTATACTTCCTGTTATCCCAAGTATGATTTTTTTTCCAAGCATTGATAGTTTAAAAATTTAAAAATCCCAATTTCCCCGATTTCCACTGCTTCCCCTATTTCCCCTATTTCAAGGCTCTCAACCTGATTTCCGTCAGCATTTTCTTGGTATTCAGCGCAAAATCCCCGTTCAATATCCATGAATAATAACCCGGGTCGACATTGAGTACTTCGGTTACCAAACGCCCTTTGTATTTACCGAAGTTGAATACTTCCTCGCCTTTTTCATTGTATATCATACGTCCCGCAAAATCTACATAATCTTTAAAACTCGAAAATTCGGACAGGTAATTAATGTCATTTTTCAAGTCCGAATATCGCTCCAACTGAGCTTGCAGTACTTCATACGTGGCTTTCACATCAATTTCCGCACTGTGTGCCAGTTCCAAATCTTTTTCACAATAGAATTTATAAGCAGCAGAGAGTGTACGTTGTTCCATCTTGTGAAAAATCGTCTGTACATCCACAAACTTTCTCTTATTCAAATCTATATCCACATCGGCACGCAAAAATTCTTCAGCCAATAACGGAATATCAAAGCGGTTGGAATTGAATCCGGCTAAATCGCAACCTTCAATCAGCGATACCAGCGACTTGGCTATTTCCCTGAATTTGGGACAACCTATTACGTCTTCGTCCGTAATACCGTGAATAGCAGTGGCCTCCACCGGAATCGGCATCTCCGGATTGATTCGTCTTGTTCTGCTTTCCTCTGTTCCATCCGGATAGACTTTCAGAATCGAAATCTCTACAATCCGGTCTTTACTGATATTGATCCCTGTTGTTTCCAGATCCAGAAACACCAGCGGATTGGCTAAATTTAATTGCATCAGTAACTATGCTTAATCATTTAATACCATCGGCATCAACAACATAAGCAGTTCTTCATTTGCTTCGTCTAACACAGGAGTGATCACACCTGAACGCGAAGGATCGGCCAATGACAGTACCACTTCGTTTGCATCAATATTTGTCAACATTTCAATCAGGAATGTGCCTTTAAAACCAATACTCATCTCCATCCCATCATACCGGCAATTGATTTTTTCTTCAGCCGATGTGGAGAAGTCAATATCCTGCGTTGTAATTTCAATCAAATCGTTTGATAATTGCAGTTTCACTAAACTACTTCCCTGATTTGAAAAGACAATGACTCTCTCCAATGCGTACAAAAACGAGGAACGATCGATTGTCAGCCTGTTGGGATTATCCAGCGGAATCACACTGTTGTAATTCGGATAACGCCCTTCAATCAGACGGCAAACCATTTGAAAATTATCTGTTGTAATGTGGGCGTTGTTATCGTCAAACTGGATTTTTACGATGTCGGCATTTTTCGCCAACAGACTTTTCAACAGATTAGCCGGTTTTTTCGGCATGATAAATGAAGCCCGACCCTCAGATTGTACGGCTTTGTTGCGTATCCTGACTAACTTATGCCCGTCGGAAGCTGCAAATGTCAGGCTATCAGCTTGAATATCAAAATAGATGCCATTCATAACAGGGCGAAGCTCATCTTCGGCAGTTGCAAAAAGTGAACGATTCACGCCGTTATACAAAATCTGCGATTCCATTGAAATAGTGACAGTTGTGTCGTTTAGAGGCTTATGTTGAGGATAGGTATCGCCTTTTTGACCGATAAAATTATATTTACCGTTTTCGAAGTAAATGAAAATCTCCAGATTGTCATCATCGATATTGAAAGTCAAAGGCTGCTCGGGCAATTTCTTGAGCGGTTCAAGCAACATTTTGGCTGAAACGGCAAATAAACCTTCACCCTCAACATTGTATACATCGACCGATGTCACAAACCGGATCTCAGGATCAGATGCCGTAATAGTCAGTTTATTACCCTGTAATTGAAAAAGGAAATTGTCTAAAATAGGCAGTGTGCTCTTCGAGGAAATTACCTTGCTGGCAGATTGCAAACGTGCTAATAATGCGGAACTTGATACATCAAATTTCATACGGATTTTATTTTATGTTATTACTATATTTTAAAAATTGGAATGGACAAAATTACGAATTTTTTTTATTCATCATGCTAAAAAAACAAAAAAAAGATGCATCACTTCCGACACACCTTTTGTTTTTTGCTGCATGTTGCAAAAGATCAGTTATTTCACGAAATAATCTTTTGCCTCTTCACTAAGGATAATTTCTTCCTTAAAAATGTAAGCTCCCGTTTTGGGCGACTTAACCATCTTAATCACTTTCGAATAAGATTTCTTTTCTCCTTTCTGAAAGGATGCTACTGCCTTTTTTGCCATATCTTAAATGTTTTACTTGGTTTCTTTATGTACCGTCATCTTTTTCAACACCGGATTGTATTTCTTCAATTCCAAACGTGCCGTTGTATTCTTCCTGTTTTTCGTCGTAATATAACGCGATGTACCCGGCATACCGCTTGTCTTGTGCTCTGTACATTCAAGGATAACCTGAATTCTGTTCCCTTTTACTTTTTTCGCCATTTTCTGTTTCCTCCTCTATATTATACAACTAAATAGCCATTTTCAGCCGCTTTTTTAATCGCTGAATCTAATCCGACCTTATTAATCAGCCGTAAACCTGCTGCCGATACTTTCAGATTGACCCAACAATCCTGCTCTACCCAATAAAAATTCTTTGCAAACAAATTTACATTGAATTTGCGTTTTGTTCGTTTATTTGAGTGCGCAACGTTGTTGCCAACCATTGCTTTTTTTCCTGTAATTTGACAAATCTTAGACATCACTTTTATATTATAAAAAATCCTTTTTTCGTAATCAGGGCGCAAAAGTACAATAATTATTTATACTGTGCAAATTTTCTAAATTTTTTTGTAGAGATATGGCATGCATTATCTCTACAAAAAAAATATTATTGTACGCAGGATGAGATTTGAACTCACACACCGCAACCGGCACTACCCCCTCAAAGTAGCATGTCTACCAATTCCATCACCTGCGCAGCTTTTCAATTAAGAATTAAGAATTAAAAATTAGGAATTAGTTTTTTTACTATTCGGCTAATATAGCCTCTAACCACTAATCTCTAACCACTAACCTCTATTCTTGTGCCCGGAACAGGACTCGAACCTGCACGGCTATGAACCACTCGCACCTGAAACGAGCGCGTCTACCAATTCCGCCACCCGGGCTGCAAAAAAATGAGCGGAAGACGGGACTCGAACCCGCGACCCTAACCTTGGCAAGGTTATGCTCTACCAACTGAGCTACTTCCGCAAAAAAAATGTTGTTGAACAAACTCTCTTGCCAAGGTTAGGTTTTACATCTAATCTTTTGGGGCAAGGTTATGCTCTACCAACTGAGCTACTTCCGCAATTTAATTGAGAATTGAGAATTGAGAATTCAATATGTATTATCAATATCTATCCCCCTTTGGAGGGGGCAGGGGGAGGTTTCTCCCTTAACTTCGAACATTTATCTCTTATCTCTTAACTCTTAACTCTTAACTCTTAACTCTTAACTCTTAACTCTCTCTTGTCTTTGCGGCTGCAAATGTAGTATTTTTTTTTGAAGAAAATAAAGAAATCGCCGAAAAAAAATCACAAACCCAACCAATTTAATATCGAAATAATATTTATTGAATGATTATTAATCGTATAGGTGCTGTTTTCGTTCCATAAACTGCACTATTTTGGAGGTTTTTTATATTCAAACTGCACTAAATACCGTGTTTTTATATTCAAACTGCACTATTTTTTGACCTTTGTACTTCTAATATAATGCAGCAAAAAAAACCAGGCCATAATCGCTGCTAACCCATCTGAAACAGGCCCCGCAATCCATACACCGTCCAATCCGAAGAAACGGGACAAAATAAAAATAGCAGGGACTAAGAATATCAACTGCCTGCTCAGGCTTAACAGGATGGTTTTCCATGCCGACCCTATACTTTGAAAAAAATGACTGATGGCGATTTGCGAACCTACCACAATCAACAGCATAAAATTCAATCGGATACCGTTTGCAGTTGTGGCTACCAAATCCTGATCTGTGGTAAACCCTTTGGCAATTATTTCAGGAACAAAAGTACTGATAATCCAGCCTGCTCCCATAATGGATGTTGCAATGATAATAACTAACCGGAGTGTTTCCAGCACCCTGTGCCTGTGGCCTGCTCCGAAATTAAATCCGACAATCGGTTGCATACCCTGCGAAAGTCCTATCACAAACAAAACCAATAGCATGGCACAACTGATCAGAATCCCGTTAGCTCCTATTGCAAGGTCGCCGCCGTACTTATAAAGCGAATTATTCATGATCACGTTCGTAAGGCTGCCACATAATTGCATCGAAAAGGGCGATATACCTATAGAAATGATTTGCAGGATAATGCGCCGGTCAAGTCTGAAACATTTCTTTCTAAAACGGATCAGGCTCTGCCTGTTGATAAAGTGATGCATCACAAAAGAAGCGCTGACAGCCATTGATATAACAGTAGCGATGGCGGCGCCTCTTATTCCCATATCAAACACAAAAATGAATAACGGATCAAGCAGGATGTTCAGAACAGCCCCGATTATCATGGTAAACATAGCTTTTTTCGGATAACCCGACGCACGCATGATGGAATTAAAACCAAAACTCAACGAAGTAAGAATATTGGTAGGAATAATGATATTCAGGTAATCCATTGCATACGGAATGGTATTGTCGCTCCCTCCAAATATTATCAGCATGTTTTTGAGGTATAACATACAAAATGTGATGGTAAACAGAGAGATGATAAACACTAAAATAAATGCATTCCCAAGTACATGTTCAGCCTTGTCATGTTCTTTTCTCCCCAAAAAAATGGATACGCGTGCAGCCGATCCCGTTCCGATAAGCATCCCAAAAGCCTGCATAAACAACATCACCGGAAATGTAAGCGTCAGTCCTGATATTGCCATCGCACCTACGCCATGACCGATAAAAATACGGTCAACAACATTGTATAATGCATTAACCATCGTACCGACAACCGCCGGAAGCGCATAATTTAACAACAAACGCCCCGGCTTATCATGCGCTAACCGCCATGTTATTTCATTCGACATGTTGAAATTTGTTTTATCACTGCAATCATTTCAGCTACACTTCGGGCAAATGTTTCTGTTCCGTCGCTTTGCACAATTCTTATTTGATTGGCGGAATCACAATATATATTAATGTATAAGAGGGAGGGTCTCCCCATTGCCCCCTCCAAAAGAGGAGGATTGGGTGAAGACAGAGAGGCCTCCTTCTTTACGCCCTTCAAAAGAGGGGGAATCGGGGGAATCGGGGGAATCGGGGAAGTAGGGGAAGTAGGGGAAATCGGGGAAGTAGGGGAAATGGGGGAAGTAGGGGAAATGGGGGAAGTGGGGGAAATGGGGGAAATGGGGGAAGTGGGGGAAATCGGGGGAATAGGGGAAATGCAATTGGATATTGCGTTTTCAGACGGACGATAACCATTACGTCTCAAAGCATTTCCGACCCAATAAGCTGTTATTGGATCCCCTTCTATACCAATTGGACTTAACGGTGCGACGGTAATTAATTTACCGCTCGACGGGTCAAAAACAATACCGTCTTTCCCGAAAAATGTTTCGAAAGCGCCGCTCAAAATCAAATCTTCCGGCGTTCCGCAGACCATCGGGCGTCCTTTCGCCTGCATCCACAGGCAGTCGCATGTTTGTAAAGCAAGGTCTATATCGTGGGTAGAAAACAGGATAGCCTTTTGCTGTTCAACTGCCAGCCGGCGAAGTAATGACATGGTTTCAATCCTGCTTGTTACATCTAAAAATGCTGTTGGCTCATCTAAAAGAATTACGGGACATTGTTGCGCTAATACTTTGGCAATCATTGCTTTTTGTCGTTCTCCGTCGCTTAATTCCGCAATATAGTGTGTTGCTTTATGCGCAATGCCGACTGCCGCAATCGCCTCTTCAATGATTTGATGATCATGTTGTTGCAATTGTCCCAGAAAGTTTGTATAAGGATGCCGGCCTAACGAAACCAATTCATAAACCGTTATCCCTCCCGCATTTGTTTTTTCAGTCAGAACGACGCCGGTAATCCGGGCAAGCTGACTTTGAGTGTAATCTTTTAAATATTTATCCATCAACCTTATATTGCCTTTCAATCCGGATTGAAATCCACATAAGGTACGTATCAGCGTAGATTTTCCTACCCCGTTCAATCCCAGTAATCCGGTCAGTTCGCCCGCGAACAGTTGAAGATTCAGCGATTCATGAAGCATATTTACTTTGCTTCCTCCTGATTTATATCCGATTGATAATGATGATGCTTCGATAACGGGTTTCATATTTAGTTATACAGTTATCAGTTATCAGTTTTTAGTTTTCAGAAAATCCAAAATCGTAAATCCAAAATCGTAAATCTAAAATTAGGTTCTACATAAAATAATGTATATTCTTACGGTTTACAATCACATAGATAATCACAGGCGCCCCCAAAATCGGTGTTATCGCATTTAACGGAAGCACAATATTTGTACCCGGCAATACACTTAAAAGATTGCAAAACAACGCAATGCACGATCCTGCCAGGATAGTGACAGGTACTAACAGTTTATGATTCGACGTGCCCAACAACAACCGCGCAATATGCGGAACAGACAATCCGATAAATGAAACCGGTCCGCAGAAAGCCGTTGTTGTAGCCGTCAGCAGTCCGGTGCAAAACAGGATCCATATCCGCGTTCGTTTGATTTTCACACCCAGATTTGCTGCATACGCTTCGCCCAGTAATAAGGCATTTAGAGGTTTGATTAACAGTATGGCTACGGCCAATCCCGCAAGGGTGCACGCCGTAAAAAAGGGAAGTTGCGCATTTGATACGCCCGAAAAATCGCCCATACCCCACAAAACAAACGCATGAACCCTGTCGGCCGAAGCATAATAATTCAAAATAGATATCACCGATGAAGCTAAATAGCCTATCATAATCCCTATTATCAACAACATAACATTGTTTGTGACTTTGGTCGAAAAGAAAATAATAACCCCAAGTATACAACCGGCGCCCGCCAACGCGGCAAGCACAATAGCCAACGAGCCTCCCAAAGACTGATGCGAAAAGAAACCGAAAGCATTTCCGACGAAAAACATCACCAATGCAACCCCCAGATTAGCGCCATCGCTGATACCCAGAATCGAAGGCCCCGCCAGCGGATTTCTGAACAGGGTTTGCAGCAACAATCCGCTTGTCGCCAACGAAGCGCCTGCCAGCAACGCAGTAATCGACTGCGGAAAACGCGCTTGCCAAACAATATGCTGCCAGGCGATTTGGGATGCTTCTTTTCCGAACAGAATTGAAACTACTTCATGGATAGGAATCGAAACAGCCCCACACATCAAATTCGCCATCCACAAACCTGATAGCAAAAATATCAACAGTAAATAACAGGTAATACCTTTTCGTTTCATCACGCAAAGGTAGGTGTTTTTTTTGGATTATTAGTTTTGCTAATTTTATGGGTGTATATGGCTAAGGCCGGTTTTCAATTCAGATTATCGAAATTAATTACAAGACATTCAGCTTTTTAAATTCCTCTATCATGCGTTTTAATGATCGTGCATCACCTCCCTGATTTTGTTGAGCGCTTTCGGAGGTATAGGTTTCAGGATTATAGAATGACTTCAGAAAAGCATCAGCGCCCGACCACACGGTTTGTATAATCCCATGAAAACGTGCTTTCAGCGTTTGAGGCGACTGTTGTCGAAAATCGACCATATTCTGTAACTGGATCGCAGCTATTTCAGGATTTCGCCAGGGGCATGTTGCGACAGTGAATCCTTTCATCGCAAAATATACGCAACTTAAATCGGCACGTTCGTAATGCCAGTCGCAAATAAACACATCTTTGGGTATCATATCGATGGCGCGATGCGTATGATTCATGCTTGCTTCCCATTCGCCAAGACCTGTCGTTTTGCCGTCGAGCAGGCGGTCGCCCCAAATCATCAGTCGGCGGTTTTGCAAAGCTAAGTGATTGCGGATGGTAGTTACCTCACCTGCAAAAAGTTCGGCTTTGTCATGTCCGCCACAACGGGGGCATTTATCATCACCTATATAAAACACCTCATCCATACCGGCATGAAAATATTCGGCTTCAAAGACATCCATCAACTCGTCAACAAGAGCGAAAACAACCTTGTGAACTCCGGGATGAAGCGGACAGTAGCTCTTGCAGTATAATCCATCCGGATTAGGCCAGCCGGTGTAGTCCTCTGTTTTGATATGGGGCGTTTCATCAAATTCGGGGTATACACGCAACAAGTTTAGCGTGGTCTTTGCCCATGACTGATGTCCCAATAAATTGATTTGCGGCGCAATTCTGATGTGATGCTTTTTACAGACCTCGACAATTCTTTTCACATCTGTTTTCGTCAAAGGATTCCGATCACTGAGTTCCGGATGGCTTTCATACGCATAATTCCAGTCAATCCTGAGGATAAGTAAATTAAAATGTGCCGGAGCCAAATCATTTTCAATAAAACGAAGGAAAACATCCAGACCTTGAGCCGATGGCGCAGCTATAGCTAAACCACGCACAGGTAGAGCTTTATTAATTGTCCCGACAGGATTGTCCTGTCCGAAAGATACTTGAATAAAACACAAACACAAAAGGCATACTGTTAAATTTTTCATAATGATTTGTTATTTAAATTGTTACAACCCCATTGCTTCTTTAAGACCCGGATACAGCTTCAGCGCATTTTTATAATAAATCTTTTCGAGCACTTCTTTCGGCAGATGAAGTCCTTTTGTGGGGTTATTACCGAAAAAGCCGGAAGGCACCACCTGATCGGTTTCGAGGATGGCAAAAAAGTTGGCATACCTTTCGGTGATGTAATTGATTTGTTCGTCGTTGACGCGCCCGCCATCTGTCCCAAACAGCAACCTGTCCTGAAATTCGATATAGATGTCGCGCAGGTTGTCGGTATTAACCAAGGGCATGTACTGACAGGTAGCCGAAATATCAAGATAAAGATTCGGATAGCTTGTAAGCATATACCGCAGAAAATCTAATTGTGCATCCTGACAGACTAACCATGCTCCGTGCGCTGCAACAATGGTCAGATTGGGGTATTTGGCTACCACATTTTCGAAAGCCCTGATTTGTTCCCAATAGTAGACAGGGTCTTTCAGCCATTCTCCACGATCGCCGTAAACCTGATTCGGATCGGCAATATGGAGCGAAGTCATCAGCACATTCGCTTTTTCAAGTTTGGCAAAGAATTCCGCAAAACGTGGATCGTCAATCCGTGTAATCCCTTCCTGTCCATCGCGTAAAGTCCTGTAAGGCGGTCCGAACCAAAATTTCATTCCGATATAACCATCATTCCGAATTTTGTCTACCACCTGTTCTGCAGTTATTGTCAGTCCCCTGGCAGGACTCATTTGGCTGGCTGTAAAGAGCATCCGTTTATTAGCTGCTGTAATGATCGAGTCGGCCGCAGCTTTGCCCGGATCGGTAAGCGCCACCCAGAAAGTAAGATTACAATCATGCTTTTCTTTGAGAGAAGCGCTGACCTTTAATAAGTTGGAAGCATGTTGCACCGTATTGGGATGGATATGTACATCAACAATCGGAATATCTGGATATTTCGATTTAAATTGACCGAACAGGGCGGTCAAAGCAACAAAGCAAAACGCTGTTAATAATAATACTTTTTTCATAAGTTAAGTGATTTTCGCGCTAAAGGTAGTGAAAGATTACGGATTAATGTATATACATTGAAGCATTTTTTCAAAAAACAACCTTAATTTTGTCCGGTTTTTCTATTATTTTTCACAAATTTCGTCGGACTTACTCCGAATTGCTTTATGAAAGCAGACCAAAAATAGGATTGCGAATTAAATCCAACCTCCTCGGATACTTCATAAATCTTCTTTTCTCCTTGTAAAAGTAACTCAGCTGCTTTTTTCAGACGGGCAGTGCGGATCAGATCATTTGGAGTAAGATTGGAAATAGCCATGATTTTGCGATATAGGGTTGAGCGGCTCATACATAACATATTGGCTATAGTATTTACGTCAAAGTCTGTTTTTGACAAATGTGCATCAATAATTGAATTTAGTTTCTCTAAAAAATCTTTGTCGGCTTTAGAGTAGGCCATTGATTTCATATTCGCTATGGGAGACACAAAATAGAATTTGCGTATATTCTCCCTGTTTGTCAATAAGTTAGAAATTTGAATCAGCAACAGATCCATCGAAAAGGGCTTATCTATGTATGCGTCGGCTCCTAATTCTAATCCTTCCAATCTGGCTTGAATGGACACTTTAGCAGTAAGCAGGATCACCGGGATATGACTAAACTCAATATTCGTTTTTATCTCTTTAAGTAGTTCAAAACCATCCATATCTGACATTAGTATATCACTAATGATAAGATTAATACTATTGTTTTTCACAATATCGAGAGCCTCTTTGCCATTTCCGGCTGTAAATGTATTGTAAATGCGACTTATTTCGTCGGCGACAAGCTGTCTCATTTCTTCATTGTCTTCGACAATCAAAATCGAAGAACGGTTTATATCAAACGGGTACCTCTGAATCAATGATTCAGGCAAAGAATCATCCTGAATTGAATGAATTACTTTTGATTGATTGACCGGTAAAACTATCCTGAAAATTGTTTTTTCTTCGGTAGAGACAAGGATATCTATTTTGCCGTTATGCTTTTTAATCAAAAAATCGGCAAGTGAAAGTCCAAGCCCTGTTCCGGGTATTGAAACTTTTTCGTTTACGCGGTTAAAAGGCTCAAATATTGTTTTCCAATGTTCGTTCGGGATTGGCTCCCCATCGTTTATAAAATCAATTACGACCGTTTCCCTGTTTTCGTTGGATAGTGTTACTAAAATACTGTTTTTTGCATATTTAACGGCGTTTGAAAACAGATTGCTTATAATTTTGACAACAGCTTCCTTGTCAATACAAATATTTAGCTCTTTTACGGATGATTCGATTTTTAATTGCAAAGCATTTTTTTGCGCTGTTTCCCGAAAACGATCTGCCGTTGAAGCTAACAGAGCCACGATATCTATATTTACAAAATTTAAATTGCATCCTTCGGTTTCAGCTTTTCTGAAATCAAGTAATTGGTTGACAAGCTCAACAAGCCACGTTACATTTTTCTCCATTAACAAAAGTGATTTCCGTCCCTGTTCGCATACATTTCCATATTTTATAATAC
>Ga0082212_10008699_pt1 | contig 13217 bp, 8 predicted proteins | sample TergutNt197P3_FD_71548 | JGI IMG/M metagenome (GOLD analysis project Ga0082212, IMG submission 71548) | Neocapritermes taracua P3 segment gut microbial communities from Petit-Saut dam, French Guiana - Nt197 P3 | ecosystem: Host-associated > Arthropoda: Insects > Digestive system > Gut ... | reverse complement strand
CGATGATCACAGGGTGCCTGAAATGCGGGATGGACGTCTCCGTCGCAAGCCCGGAGGGGTACAGGCCGGACAAGCAGGTCCTGGATTTCGCGGCGTCGGCGACCAATCGTAAATTCATGCTGACAGACAGGCCTGAGGAAGCAGCGGCAGGCGCGGACGTCATTTTCACGGACGTCTGGGCTTCAATGGGGCAGGAGGGCGAAGCAAAGAAACGGCAGGATGCTTTCAGAGGGTATCAGGTGAACGACGCGATAATGGCCCTTGCCGCCCCGGGTTGCATGATACAGCACTGCCTGCCCGCGCACAAGGGCGAGGAGATAACCGAAAAAGTCTTCGAGGAGCACGCGCAGGAGATTTTCGACGAAGCCGAAAACCGCCTGCACGCCCACAAAGCAATCATGTACCTGCTAATGCAGCAGTAGGCGGTATTCGTGCCAAGAGTACAGGTATCAATAATTCATCGAGCATATCGGGAGCGGCATTCACATTTGCACTTATCCATCCATCAGATGATGCTTCCTCGGCTGTTCTCGCAAGCAAAACAGTCTTCCCCGATCCCCTCACACCAACTTAAATGGTCGCTCTGTTTGGATCTCCGGGACCGTTGTTTAGCCCATCCAGAATATCGCGTATAACTATATCTCTTCCTGCCAACTGAAGCGGTATACTCCCGAACGTAGGGGTAAAGCCCCTGGAAAAACAAACATCCGGCGGCATAAGCCATCGGATGTGTTGTTTTCGTGTGTAGGGTACTCCTTTGGCTATTCATCCGAACTGCCCGGTCTCCCTACGCAGCTACTGTATCACATCTATATCTGGATTTCATTAACTTTTTTACTTTTATCAATTAAAATGACCTTACCGATTGAGGTACGCTTTGATACTTCAATAATCACCCTTTTCTCTATTTCCGGGAACTTTAGTCTTGTCCGGCGTGAGTCTATGATGATATAATACTAGGCACAGTCGGCAGGCTGAGGACTCAGATGCGGAGGAACAGCCAAAGTGTTAACCGCACGGGAGGGGGATGAACATTTGAACCCTGTAATGAGAATGGTGAAACTTGCGCGGAAGTACTGGGGATTCATCATGGTCTCATTCGCGTTGTCGCTTCTCGCGACCGCGCTCAGCATGGTAACGCCGTGGATGGTGTCCAACCTGACGTCGGCGTTAAATTCTGCGACGGGCGTCGATATGGAGCTCATTGTCGCGTTCTCGCTGGTGCTTGGCGGGGCATTCCTGCTCCGGGGCGCCTTTAAGTTTTTTGCGTTCTTCTTGTCGCATTACGCCGCGTGGTCGTTCCTCCCATGGCTCACCAACTCAATCTACGACAAACTGCAGCGGCTTTCCATGCGGTTTTACCACGACAAGCAGACAGGGGAGCTGATGAGCCGCGCAGTCAACGACGCGCGGCAAATGGAGATGCTCTTCGCGCACGCTATACCGGATCTGATGTCAAGCATCCTTATTACAGTACTCGTCACGGTCGTATTATTCACGATAAACGCCCCGCTCGCGGCGCTTACGCTGATTCCAATCCCGATGATTATCGCGACAAGTATAATCTTTATGCGGAAAGTCGGCCCGATAATGTCCAAAAACCAAAAGGCGCTTGGGGAACTCAACGCGGCGCTGCAGGACAATATCTCCGGTATCAAGGAAATACAGGCGTTCGGGCAGGAGGAGAAAGAGTTTCAGAAAATCTCGGAAATAGACTACAGGTACTCGAGGGGCGTCATAAAATGGAGCAGGCTCAACAGCTTCTTCGCCCCATTTATTGAGTTTCTGACGTCCATAGGCACGCTTTTCGTTATAGCATTCGGCGGGTACCTGGCCGTCCAGGAAAAGATGTCCGCCGCCGAAATCGTCGGGTTCGTGATGTACCTGAGCCTTTATTACCAGCCAATCGCAACGCTTGCGCGCCTGACCGAAGACATACAGGCGGCAAGGGCGGGCGCAAAACGCGTCGTCGAGATACTCGACGCCTTCGAGGAGATCACAGACTCCCCGGACGCTGTGGAGATGACGGAGTGCGACGGGACGGTTGAGTTTAGGAATGTCAGTTTCCACTATCTTCCCGACCAGCCGATCCTGAAAGATATAAACTTCCGCGCGGACAAGGGGAAGATGATCGCGCTCGTTGGCCCGACAGGCGTTGGCAAGACGACGCTGATATCCCTGCTCGAGAGGTTTTACGACCCGGTCGAAGGGCAGGTGCTGATTTCCGGGAAGGACGTCCGGGATGTGACGATAAGTTCGCTCAGGAGGCACATATCAGTGATTTTGCAGGATGTGTTCCTTTTCAACGGCACAATCGCGGAAAACATAGGCTACGGCGTCAGCGAGGCCTCGCGCGGGGAGATCGAACGCGCGGCGACTATCGCGAGCGCCGACAGGTTCATAAACGATATGCCGGACAGGTATGACACATATATCGGCGAAAGGGGCGTGCGGCTGTCCGGCGGGCAGAAGCAGAGGATAGCGATAGCGCGGGCTGTGCTCCGCGATACCCCGATACTGATAATGGACGAGGCAACGGCGGCAGTCGACGTCGAAACCGAGATGGAGATCCAAAAAGCGGTCGCGACGCTGGTCGGGAACAGAACGGTGTTCGTTATCGCGCACAGGCTTTCAACAGTAAAGAAGGCAGACACAATACTGGTCCTCGAAAACGGCAGGATCGTGGAGTCCGGGACGCACGACCGGCTGGTATCCGCCGGGGGCCTGTATGAGAGGCTGTGCCTCATACAGCTCCAGGCGAGCGAAGATGTGATGCGGGCCTTATCGCAATATTCGGGGACGGTAGAAGAATAGATAATTGGAGGGCACGATATGACGCCGGTACGGAAACTGGTGAGCGTTGAGGACATGACCAGGCAATGGTGGGACGAGCTGTACGCGCGGTGCTGCGACATAATCGCCCGCCCCGGGGTTTACGCCGACTCTTGCCGGGGGAAGATACTCGCCTCGATGTTTTATGAACCGAGCACACGGACGAACTTCTCATTTCAGGCGGCGGCGCAGCGTCTTGGCGCGGGGGTTTTCGGCTTCTCGGATCCTCTGGGCACATCGGTCTCCAAGGGTGAAACGTTGGCGGACACGATACGCATGACCGCGTCGTACTCTGATACTATCGTGATCAGGAGCCCGCAGGAAGGCTCCGCGACCGCAGCGTCGCTGTACTCTGAAGTCCCTGTCATAAACGCCGGCGACGGAGGCCACTTCCACCCCACGCAGACGCTGACCGACCTGACGACGATTGCGCAGAAACGCGGAAGCATCGGGAATATCCGCATCGGGCTTTGCGGCGACCTCAAGAACGGCCGTACAGTCCACTCGCTCGTCGAAGCGCTGGAGATGTTCCCCGGGGTGAGTTTCTGCCTCATCTCGCCGGGCGAACTGCGCTTGCCGGAATACATGCTCGACCGTATGGACGGGCACGGGCAGGAGTACGAGGAGTCTGAAACCCTTATCGATTGCATCCCGGAACTGGACGTTCTCTATATGACGAGAGTTCAGCGCGAACGCTTCCATGACGCGGCGGAATACCGGCGGCTAAAAGACGTCTATATACTCACCGGGAAGATGCTAGAAGGGGCCAAGAAAGACATGAACATCCTTCATCCCCTTCCAAGGTACGGGGAAATCGCGCAGGACGTCGACGACGACCCGCGCGCAGTTTACTTTGAGCAGGCGCGGTACGGGATGCTTATCCGTATGGCGCTGCTTCTCGAATTCATGCACACGCCAAGGCAGGCCCCCCCGCCGGTGACCCGGAAAAGGGAGATCGCGGACTGCAGCAACCCCGCCTGCGTTACCCAGTCGGACTCATACCTCCCGCAGATTACCTCGCGGAGCGGCTCCGACCGCTGCGGGTACTGCGATAAGAAAATCAGTACATTGACGTTGTGAGCAAAATCCCTACCGGGCAGTGGTCGCTGCCATAAACTTCAGGAAGGATAAATGCGTCCGGGACCTCCCCCCTAAGGCGGTCAGATCCAAGAAAATAGTCGATGCGCCAACCGATGTTCCGTTCACGCACGCCGCGCATATACGACCACCAGGTATAGGCGTCGCGTTTGTCAGGGTATAGAAACCTGAAGAAGTCCGTGAACCCGGCGCCTAAAAGTCCCGTTAACTTGTCGCGTTCCTCCCAGGTGAAACCTGCGTTTCGCATGTTTGACTTGGGATTTTTAATATCTATTTCCTTATGCGCGCAGTTCAGGTCCCCGCATATGATTACGGGCTTGATCGCGTCCAGCCCACTTACATAGCAGCGGAAATCGTCCTCCCACCGCATCCGGTAATCAAGTCTCTTCAACTCCCCTTGCGAGTTAGGGACATAGACGTTGACAAGATAGTAATCTTCGAACTCCAGGGTTATCATGCGCCCCTCATGGTCATGGTCCTCAATCCCCATGCCATAGCAGACCGATACCGGGGGAACTCTGGTGAAGACCGCCGTGCCTGAGTAGCCCTTTCTTTCCGCGCTGTTCCAATACTCCGAATACCCGCCAAGGTCAAGCTCCGCCTGCCCCCGCTCCATCTTTGTTTCCTGCAGGCAGAACACATCCGCGCCGATTTCACGAAATGATTCCATGAAGCCTTTTTTTAGGCATGCGCGCAACCCGTTGACATTCCAGGATATCAGCTTCATTACCGTCTCCCCCTTTGTGCGCTGCCCCAGTGATACTCAGGCTAATCCTATGCCATCTTGTTCCGCCTGACTTCGTTGAAAGCCCTTGAAAGGCCACTGGCATTCCTGCGGATATTCCACCTGGCGCAATACGCAGTTCAGGCTTAGTCCCTAATCCCTGAAATAATTCCCGTCGCTTTCGGCGGGCAGCCGGGCACGAACCTGCGGCATCCCCCCGCACAGTCGCCAATTCCGAAAGCGTCTTTTTCAAAATCATCGCCGCCCTTGCCCCTAAACCCTTGCCCTATATGGAACTTACCTGTGGCGCGCGTCTTCCCGCCGAGCCTGTGGAGCGCGTATATCAACGAGGAGTAGCAAGCAGAGCAGGCGGCGTCTTCGACAATAAGGCGCCTGTATTTATCCGAAATCAAATCGCTCCTTGCATTGACTGGTATGGAGTCCGGATTGATTTCCACAAGCTTTACCTCATGCGTGAAGCGCTTGCCAACGCCCAGCTTCTCCCCATGGGATATATACCCGATTTCGTCAGGGGAGTAGCCAATGAGCTCCACGCAGTAGGAATCCACCATAAGCGGATCGCGCCCCGCGACGATACGGTTCGAGACCACGGGGTTGCCGCCCTCCTCAAATGACAGGTCCCCGCATATGCCGTCGACGACACAGTATCCGGTTTTGATAATGCCGTTAAGCGCGGCGACAGGCTTGTGTATCCCGAGCGTGTGGAACCTCCTCTTCTCACTGTCCGGGATGCAGCCCTTCAGGTTCTTCATACAGCAGGTAAACCGCGTTTGGCAGTGCGCCTTCAGCACGGGGACATTTATCAGGAAGCCTGCGTTCATAGATTCATCGCATACGTCGATGTCGTACCCGCCGAAACTGTGCTTTCGGAACGTGTCGCCCTTCAGGTCGATCAAAGGCACATTGTACTTCCCGGAAAGTTCCGTATATCCGCAGTATTTGAAAGCGCGTATTGTGCTATCCCCTGTCCATGAGCTTTCGATTATTTTCATTTTCCTGACGCCAAAGTCCTTTAAAAAAAGGATGATTCCCTCGACTATCTCCGGATGGGTGACCGCACCGTTGCTTGCGGGGCCGGGCACGACGAGATTCGGCTTTATTGACACCTCTGCGCCTGGGTCGAGATAAGCCGTGATATCCGACGTTTTCAGTGTGTCTATGGTGTTTTTGACGATATCGTCGCCATATGTTACAATCAGCATTACGAGACCTCACACACTTTTAGTAGGGAAGCGCTGATGGGCATGGAAGAGGGTAAAAAATACGCGGCGCTGGCAATTCCGCAGCGTACACCGCACCCCGGGGACGGCGCGGCGTCGGCGCCTGCCCACAGCGGCGCTGCGTCGGCGCCTGCCCACAGCGGCGCTGCGGCGGCGCCTACCCACAGCGGCGCGGCGGTGGCGCCTGCCCACAGCGGCGCGGCAACCCAAATCGGACCCACCGGTGCGATGTTTGCGGAAGTCGAGTTTGCCCCCGCCCCGGAGGGCGCAGCGCCTTTCGACCCGGCGCTGCGTTTTTACTCGTCGATTACGCCGGCGGAGCCCATAGCGCAAAGGGCGGCCGATCCAATCAGGCAGGTTTTCTATGAGATGCGGAGCCTTGCGTCCGACAGGCCGTTCGCCCGGAACGACTCGGAACTTTTTTACAAGCAGGCGAAGTTCATGGAGGATTTCACGGACGACTATGAAGGCGACGCAAGATTTAATATGTACTACCCGCATTATCAGCATATGGGCTACGAGCATCTACGCACCTATTTCACCTGGCGCACAAAGGTCCGCCGGGGGGAGGCGCCGCCGGTCCAGGTCTCGTACGTTTTCCTTTACATCTACGAACTTCTCTCCGGAGTAGGCGTGGAAAACCACATTGATGGCCTCCGGAAGCTGGTCTCCGTATGGGACGGGTTTTCGCAGAATGCCCCTGCGCTGGGGAATTACATGCCAAAATGGCTCAAAGACTACCATGTCTACTACGAACTGCCGCATAGCTTCACCGACTTCGTCGAAGAGCACGGTTTTCAGAAATACTTTCCGCTTGCGTTCATCCTTGATAGCGGGATGGTAAACAGCCTTCCCTCGTGGAACAGCCTGTCAAGATACGATATCACGAAATCGCGGTTTTATAACGATGGCAACGAGCAAATCTGCGCCGACTGCTTCGATGCTGTCATAAAAGGCATGGCGGAGTTTTGCGGTAATCGCGGCGCGGGCTTCGAGAGTCTCCTGGTATACCGCGTCAGCAACAAGACCCCCTGGTTCCCGTTCAGGCAGGCATTGTTCCAAAACTGGTTGGAGCAACCAGATCGCGACGTGATCCTGCCTTGCCAGGAAAGGTATTACTGCCGCAACAATCAGTGGACTGCGAGCCTGCCTGTTTATTACTCTACGCAGAGGGATTTCGCGAGCTATTTGATCAAATCGACCGAGATGTACCTTAGACAAGCCGTAGGATATAAGTACAAACTTACGGTCGAACCCGGGGTGAGCCGGGGAGCATTCAGGGAACTTAAGGAACTGGACGCGAAGAACACGGATATAGACAGGGTCATCGAGCAGTCGGTCGCCGGTTATTACGGGATGCTGACCCGTACCGTCGTCACCGTCGATCATGAAAACCTCGCGCGCATCCGCGAGGAATCCCTGGGCACCCAGGGAAGGCTGATTGTACCGGAAGACGGGGCTTTCGACGAAACGGTTTCTGATGCGCAAGAGCCGACGGACGCGGAGCCGGACGACGAATCGTATGCCGCGCAGGACCCCGGGCAGCCCATTAATCCCTGGCTTGCGCTAAAGGACGCGCTGGGCGCGATTGAGATTGAAGCGCTTACAGCCGCGCTGCGCGACAGCGCGGGCGTCAAAGCAATCGCAATGGAGCGCGGGATAATGCTGGAAATCCTCGCTGATGGTATAAACGAGAAAGCGGCGGATCTGATTGGCGACAGCATACTGGAGATCGACGGCGGGATGGTCATCTATGACGAGTATGTAGATAACATCCGGGAAATCATCACCGTCTAGTTGACATGCCCTTAGTGGTCTGGAAAGCTTAAATCATACATATACCACCAGTGGTCTGGAAAGCCTGAATCTAACATATACCACCAGTGGTCCGGAAAGCCTGAACCTAACATATATCGCTTGTGGTCCGGGTTACCTGGCAGCTCCCGTTCCCAAGCCCGTCCCGCAGCCCCTCAAAATCGAGATAGTCCTCGATGAACTGCTTGCGCAGGAGCTCCGGCGGTATAAACTCGTTGTATTTGCCCCTCACCTGCACCTTGTCAGGCAATGGCAGATCGTATAAATCCAGATCCGACCGCAGGATATCACGGACGATTTCCTCCAGTTCATCTGCGGAGCCTGAGTATACGACCTCGAGGAATATGCTCGAAATCCAAAGCATACGGTTCTTTATCCCCCTGTGCAGGAGCGCGTAATGGAGTGTGAAGAGCTGCCGGGTCCCCACCCATGGGAACAAGGCGAACTTCTTGTCCGACAAAGGCGTCACCAGATTGTCGAGTATCCCGCTGTTGCGGGCTATGAACCTTATCTCCGCAAGGCGCCCGGCGCACCTTTCGCTCAGGTATGGATAAGTATCGTCGGAACAAAGTACGCTGCGAATTTTCCTCACCAGCACAGTATGCAGTTCCACCTCAAAATCGACGTCCCAGTCGACCAGTGAAATGCCCGGTACATGCTTCACGAATATGACCTTTGCCGCTTCATTGACGTCCACCACCTCCCACGCAAGGCCTGCGAGGGCAAATCGTATCCCAACCGGATAAACTTTATCGACCGTGCCGATGGTGCGGTTTTCATCTTTTACCAGGAGGTATTCGGTCGAAATAAAAACAGTGAGGAACTTGTGGCTGTTGACGACCTTCTCGCCTTCCCTGCCAATAATCAAGCCGCCGCGCTCAGTGCGCTGCAACTGCTCATTCATAACGAGCCAGGAAAGCAACTGCTTGTAATCGTCCTGCGATATGCTTTTGAAACATCCAAGCGTCAGGATTGATTGGGCAAGGGCCGCGGGGGATAGCTCGCCGCAGCTCTTCAGATGGCTCATGGTTTGATGGTAGAGCATGTTGTAGGCGTGCTTATGCGGGTACAACGGCTCGAGCCAATGCTCTTTCGTGTACAACTCGATGATGGCTATCGTGCGGATAAACTCCCAGTTTATCGGGCCCAGCGTATCAGATGAGTCGATCTTCAGGCTCTCTACGAACGTAAACAGCAACTGGGGGATCTGTCCGCGCCGTCCGCATCTTCCAAGCCTCTGGGCAAAGCTCGATACCGTAAGGGGCGCGCCGACCTGCACCGCCTGGTCCAGCGAGCCGATATCTATGCCAAGCTCGAGCGTCACAGTCGCGCCTGTGACGATTTTCTCATCCCCGGCTTTCATCTCGTCTTCCGTCGTCTCGCGAAGAAGCGCAGAAACATTCCCATGATGCACGCGATAGACGTCAGGCGCCTTGTTGCGGGAAGCTATTTCCCGGAGGTTCGCGAGGATGAACTCCGTCTCCTCGCGGCTGTTTGTGAAGATGATGGTCTTTTTATCGAGGGTCATCCTAAATAGGTACTCAAAATGCTCGCGGTCGCCGATATCCCCGCCCGCGCTGATGTTGACAATATTGCCGCTGCCGTCCCTCTCGGTGAAATCGCGCTTCTCGGCGTAGTTCACGAATCGTTCGATATGCAGGCGGACGCTCTTTTTCCCCTCGTCAGTGATCGGCGCCCTGCATTCGCGCCCGGTCCCCGTATTCATCCACTCCCGGGCTTTTGACAGGTCCCCCATCGTCGCCGATAGTCCAATCCTCCGGGGTATGACGCCGGTCAGGTTCTGCAGGCGCTCGAGTACGCAGAGCAGTTGGAGGCCGCGCGCGTCGCGCATGAAGTGGTGGACCTCGTCTATGATGACGAAGCGCAGATCTGAAAACATATTCAGGCAGGCGCCGCGCTTGTTGGTTATCAAACTCTCCAGCGATTCCGGGGTAATCTGCAATAGGCCCTCCGGGTTTTTCATCAGGGTGTTCTTTTTTACCTGCGAAGCATCCCCATGCCACTTGCAGACCGGGATGTTCGAGTCTAACAGCAGCAGCTCAAGGCGCTTGAACTGGTCGTTGATAAGCGCCTTGAGGGGTGAAATATAGATGACTCCGACAGACCTCGAAGGATTGTTATACAGCTCCGTCAGTACAGGCAGGAACGCGGCCTCGGTCTTGCCGGAAGCCGTGCCGGATGACAGCAGGAGATTGTCGTCGCTGTCAAAAACGGCTTCGCAAGCGGCAACCTGGATGCCCCGGAGCTCTTCCCAATTGTTCTGATATATGAAGTCCTGGATAAAAGGCGCGAGCCGGTTAAATACGTCCATACTCTCTTTTCCTGGCTTTTCTTCACTTGAACTCTACGGTTTTATCGCATATGGGGCAGGTAAAATACCCTTTCCTGAGGTTTCTGATAGTTATAAGGCCGCGCTGCATAGTTGGGTACACCTTCCGCCTGTCTGCTTCGTCCGCGCACGGGCACCGGCATTTTTTCGACATGATGTAGGAACCGCAACTGAATATGGCCAAGCCCGGCACAAGCATTATCAATCTGAGCCCGGTAGTCATTGGTTCCAGGTACATCGTCAGAATGACGCCAATTACGAATATGGCAATCCCGCCGTAACACAGCGCGATTGTGATAATAGCCATCTGCTTGCTGACACATCGTTCAATCATCTTTACTCCACCTTCCGATCTCCTATATCTCGAACTCAACAAATTCGCTGTGGATGTCCTCTTCGGACAAACCGCCTTTTGCCATCTCGAAACTATTGCCACCAAGAATCTCTGCGACGCTGACCGCCGGATTCTGATGTATTATTCCCGTGAGCTCGATGAAGTCCCGGATTATCTCGCGGGGGGTTATGTGCGTGTCCGCGCCAACCCGGTTGTACTCCACCGTAAGGAAGTACAAAAGCTCCTCGTGGCCCAGCGACGGGGCGTAGTTATAAAGCTGCGCGTGGATATCCCTGAGTTTTTCCACAAGCACATACATCTCCTCTTGCGTAAGCATCTGCAGACGGATAATCGGCGCCGAAAGATCCTTCATATCACCGGTCGCGAAATGGCCTTCCGCGAGGCGGGACCGCAGGGCTTCATAGCTGAATACCCCTTTATACTTATCCTCAATGCACTGCGGGGTACCGCCCATCAGAAACCCGATGTGCTTTGCCTTGCCCTGCAGCACGTCGTTGTATATTGTCAGGATTTTCTCGTAGTTGTTCTGCCTCGTGATGGAGTTCGGGATCTTAAATAAATTTACGAGCTCGTCAATGAGCACCAGCAGCCCCCTGTAGCCCGCGCCTGTCAGGAAAACCGCGAAGATTTTGAGGAAATCATACCAGGTCTCGTCTGTCACGATGAAGTTGATGTCCAGATCGGCTTTCGCTTCCCTGCGCGACGCGTACTCCCCCCGGAACCACTTCAATACACAGCCCATAAGCGCGGTATCGTCCTGACGGTATGCCCGCCAGTATGTGACAATCGCTTTCGCAAACTCAAAACCGTTCACCATCCCTTCGAGGGAGGCGGCAACCGCATAAATCCGTTTCTCTACTTCACGGTCGAATGCTTCGCCCTCCAGCTTGTCGTCCGACATGATCGAAGCCTGAATGCCGGATATCCACTTCTCCAATATAAGCGGCAGGGCGCCGCCGTCAGGTTTCGATTTTGTCGATAGATTGCTAAGCAGCTCCCTATATGTCGCAAGCCCCTGGCCTTTGGTTCCCGCAAAACGGCGTTCGGGCGAAAGATCCGCATCGACGACGGCAAACCCCTTCGCAGTCGCATAGTTGCGGATCGTTTGCAGCAGGAAGCTCTTCCCGCTCCCGTACTTTCCAACGATGAAGCGGAATGACGCGCCGCCTTCGGAAATCAGGTCGATATCATGCAATATTGCCGCAATCTCCTGAGCCCGCCCCACAGTGATATACTCAAGCCCTACCCTCGGCACTACGCCGCCTTTGAGCGCGTTGATCAGTATGCTGGCTATCCTGGCCGGTAGTTTATTATCCAAAATGACACGCCCCGTTAATTTTTATTGCATTGATTATTATAGCATTCGCCCTCCATTTCAGCAATGATTACTTACAATCACACCAAATCCGGAACTTACTTCGGGAATTTTCGTCATACCAGAATCGGGACATAACGGTTGCAGTCCACGGGTAGCGTCCACGGGTAGCCGGGAACTGTAACACATATTGAATTGCCATATTCGTACCACCGTGATATATTGATTCAAGTGCTTGTTATTTTGATATGATTCTACGATATATTCTACATTCTTCGGGGAGGTATATAAAAATGTATTGCAAACACTGCGGCGCGGAGATAACTGAAGGGAAGGCTTTCTGCAAGAACTGCGGCCGCCCCCGGCCGGTCGCTTCACAGTCGGACACTTTAGGGGCCGCCCCCGGCCAACCGCATATCCCACCTGCCCGGCCAGTACAGCAGCCGGCACAGCAGCAGCCAGTACAGCAGCCGGGTGTGCAACACCAGCCAATGCAGCCGGGTCTGCAGTACCAGACCATGCAGCCACCACAGCAGCAACCAAGCCTACAGCCGCTGCAACAGCCAACACAGCAGCAGCCGGGCCCGCAACAACCACCTCAGCAGCCGAATCTGCAAAGAGCTGCCCCGCAGCCGGGCGTGCAACACCAGCCAATGCAGCCGGGCACACAGTACCATCCCCCGCAGCCACCCCCTTCGCCCGCTGCCATGCAGCCAAAGAGGAATATCAAAAAGAGCGTCATCATAGCATCCTCCATCACAGTCGCGGTGGCCGCGGTAGCGGTGGTGCTTGCCATAGTACTCGGGGGCGGCGGTGCGCCCAATGATGACCCGGTTCTACGGGAGCCGGTCGAAACGACAACGACGGAGCCTTCGCCAAGCCCGACGCCCACGGACCCTTCGAACCCAATCGACACGCCAAACGCCGAGGAGACGAACCCGGCGACGCTTGATGCGCCGGAGGGCCGCGCGCCGGCGTTCGAGATGATCGAGGCGGGCTTCACCGCGTTCGACCCGCGCGTCAATATGATAGAGATCAACCAGGTGCTGAGCTACGGGTTCGACACCGTGACCGCCGAGTTCTACGTGATGACGAACTTCGTGGCCGGGAAGGACACCGGCATCTTCATCGCATTCACGGAGCCAATGGCCCGGGATACCTTTCTTTCCTCATACATAACAGTAGAGCGTGACGGCCGGATGCTCGGCTACATGCTCCCGTTCACCGTGACGGACGACTACACGCTGCTATACCAGCCAAGGGATATAGCCAGCACGGAAAACTGGGCGCAGGGCGGGTACACGTTCCGCCTGTATATCGATGACGTCGAGGCGGCCGTCCGCACCGCGAACTTCTTCGACACCATGTCCATGAGGGTGCTCGTCGTCCCGATAGCAGCCAATTATGGCGGGCGTGCGTCAAGCTGCACAGGCGCCTGGCGGGACAGCTCGGAATGGCTCATCGCGACATACCCGGTAGCCAGGGCT
>Ga0082212_10008698_pt1 | contig 13218 bp, 11 predicted proteins | sample TergutNt197P3_FD_71548 | JGI IMG/M metagenome (GOLD analysis project Ga0082212, IMG submission 71548) | Neocapritermes taracua P3 segment gut microbial communities from Petit-Saut dam, French Guiana - Nt197 P3 | ecosystem: Host-associated > Arthropoda: Insects > Digestive system > Gut ... | reverse complement strand
CATCCGCATTACCAACATTCAACCCGGAATGACCGAAACCAACTTCAGCATCGTGCGATTTCACGGCGATGTTGAACGTGCCAACACTGTTTATCAAGGAATTGAACCACTTACCGGCGACGACATTGCCGACGTCATCTTCTACGCCGCCTCCACACCTCCGCACGTACAAATCTGCGAAATCACCGTTACGCCAACGCATCAGGCAACGGGGAATGTAATACATAAGACTGGAAGACCGTAAGACGTGTAAGACCGTAAGACGTGTAAGACCGTAAGACGTGTAAGACCGTAAGACGTGTAAGACCGTAAGACTGTAAAATTATAGGAATAATTAAGATTATAAAAATGGAAAGGTTATCAAATCAGGAATTTAATGAAAAGTTACGTGAACGAACTAAGCAATTCGCTCTAAAAATAATAGTTTTAAGCGATGAGTTGCCAATAAAAGAATCGGCAAGAATAATCAACAGGCAATTATTACGGTCGGCAACATCTATGGCAGCAAATTTTCGAGCAGCATGTCGTGGTCGTTCAAAACAAGAATTTTACAGTAAAATTTGTATTGTAGTAGAAGAAACCGATGAAACGCAATTTTGGCTTGAAATGCTTCAAGAAAGCAAAATCGTAGATTGTTTGAAATTAAAATCGTTCCTAGACGAAATATCTGAGATTTTAGCCATAACAACTTCCATAAAAAACAAACTACGTCCCTAACTCTTACAGTCTTACGGTCTTACGGTCTTACGGTCTTACGGTCTTACGGTCTTACGGTCTTACGGTCTTACGGTCTTACGGTCTTACGGTCTTACGGTCTTACACGTCTTCCGGTTTTTCACCCCCGCCGCTCGAATACTCGTATTTATTTCAAAGCCAATCAAGATAAATACGGCGTTGATGTAGAGATAAAACATGAAAATAAGAATCGTTCCCAGCGAGCCGTAGAGGATGTTATAACGTGAAAAGTTGGTGATGTAATAGTTAAATCCCATTGTTGTAAGCGCAATCAGAGTGGTAGAGGTGATGGTTCCGGGCGTGAATATTTTGAATTTTCGAGGACGGGAACTGCCAAAGTAATAAAACGTGGCAACGGCTATCATCACCGTAAGAACGGCTATTGCCAATCGGACGATGTTAAACAGTATTTGCAGAAAAACGGAAATCATCTCCTCTTGCTTAAACACATTCAAAATGTGCTTTCCAACGCTCAAAGTAGTAACGGACATGGACAACAACACAAAAATCAGCACAAGAATAATCAGCGAATAGAGGCGATTTTTCAGCCAGTTGGAGGCGCTGGTAAAACCGTGATACGTTTGACGGAAAGCAGAAAACAGACTATTGATGCCGTTGGTTCCAAAATAAAGCGACAGTATAACACTGATAGACAATAAATTACCCGATTTGTGAGTAATAATGTAGGTAACGGTGTCGTCCATAAGTTTCCATATTTGCGGCGGGACGATATTTTGAAGATAACCGAGCAGGTTTTCCTGAAAATCACTGATAGGAATGTATGGGAGCAGGGTAAAAGAAAACAGTAGCAGCGGAAACAGCGCCGTAAAAAAACTGAACGCCACCGAAGCGGCTCTTTCGGTTACAAAACCTTGCGTCAGTCCTTTGAGAAAAAGATGTCCGACCGTGTATAGCGAATGTCCCCGAAATCCGGGCGGATGAACATGGTTTAACATAATCAATAAACGCAGTATAAAACGTTTGATGTGCTTTTTGAGATGTTGTAATGTTTGTTTCATTTACTTTCAATCATTTTTATTGTTTTATCAAAATCCGATTCAAAGAGGCGGTCTTGGATGGGGCGATATTTTTCAAACTCATTTTCGGCGTGTTGTTTGGCAATTTCGGCGGTGATTTTACCTGCATTTTGCAATAAATCTTTTCCGTTTGCCTGTAAAATCAAGTCCAAATGCTTTGCCCAATCTTCCATTGTGAGCGGAATTTGCCGTTTTGCGTACTCTTCGGCAAAATCCAAATAACCATTAACAATACGTCCAAGCGACTCTAACTCGCTCTCTGTCAAGTAGTTTTTCGCTATGGAGACGTCTATTTTGACAATTTTTCCGTTCGGCGATTTTTCCCACGACGTTAAACCCATATTTTCTTTTGTATGGTCGGCGCGATTGTAAATCAATTCGGCGGCAGTGTGTTTATGAACGGCATAGTGCATTTTATTTTGAACTTTCGCAAAAAACGCTTTGGTAATGAGCGATTCCGGATTATAATCCATCGCTGTGGCGTAAATATCAGTGATTTTTTGGTAAAAACGGCGTTCCGATAGACGAATTTCGCGAATTTCGGATAAAAGCCGTTCAAAATAATCTTCATCGAGAAAAGCGCCGTTTTCCATTCGTTTTTTGTCTATCACATAACCTCTCAACGCAAAATCTCGTAAAACAGTCGTTGCCCACTGACGAAATGCCGTTGCACGCGCCGAATTTACACGGTAGCCAACGGCAATAATGGCATCGAGATTGTAATGTTTTATCTGATAATTTTTACCGTCAGAGGCAGTTGCCGAGAAAATCTCGGTAACTGAATTTTCCGATAATTCATTGTTATTGAATACATTTTTCAAGTGCAACCCAATATTATCACTCGAAGTATCAAAAAGAAAGCCCATATTTTTCTGCGACAGCCATATCGTACCATCTTGTACGCGAACTTCTATGCCATCTCCTTTTGATTGATAAGTAAAAATCAAAAATTCGGCAGTGCTGTTGCGGATTTGCAGTTGGTTGTTTTGAGTTATTTTCTCCATTTTCATTTCGTTTTATAAATCATCTCATCGTCAATCATGCGGTCGTTGTATTGTTGGCGGAAGGATTTCAGTTTGTTGTACATGCGTTCTGTGTGTTCCGGTTCGGCGGTTAGCAGATTTTTTGTCAGCATGGGGTCGGTGTGGAAATCGTACAACGCCATCGCTTTTTCATCGGACGCTTTCAACACATAATAACCTTCGTAAAGCATATAAATGTCGTTTAAGGTGTTGACGGCAAAACCTTTTTCCGGATTTTGCGGGTCAAAAGCGTCCATGCCGAAGGCAAAATAGGGCTGGTCGAAATGGAGATAATTCAACAAAGTGGGCATGACGTCAATCTGTTGAATGATTTCGCCTTCTTTGACGCCTTTCATGTTTTCATTGTTGGGTTCGTAAAAAATAATCGGCACTTTGAACAATCCCACGAAGGTTTTATACTCGTCGTAAACGCTTCCGGTGGTGTGGTCGGCGGTGATGACGAAGAGGGTATTGTTGAACCAAGGCTCTTTTGAGGCGCTTTCAAAGAACTTCCGCAACGCATGGTCGGTATAGCCGACGGTTTGATGAATGGGAATGTCGCCCTTCGGGAAAACATTTTCATACTGCTCCGGCAACACAAACGGGTGATGAGACGACACCGTGAAGATAGACGCCATAAAAGGTTGCGGTTTGTGGTTGAAAACATCAACGCAATATTGCAAAAAAGGCTCGTCCCAGATGCCCCACCAGCCGTCGAAGTCGGCGTTATTGCCATATTCCGTTCGTCCGTAATAATGGTCGAAACCTGCCATGTTAGCGAAAGCCTGAAATCCCATTGAGCCGTTGGGTGCGCCGTGTAAAAACGAGCAGTCGTAACCTTTCGTTTTCAACAACGCCGGAAGTCCTTCAATGGCATTATTGGAGTAAATAGATAAAACGTAATTTGTTGATAATGAGGGAATACTCGCCAAAATGGAAGGCATGGCGTCTATCGATTTTCTGCCGTTGGCGAGGCTGTACTCAAAAACCAAACTTTCGTTAATCAGCGAATCGAGAAACGGCGTATAACCTTTATAACCAACTATTTTACTCTCTTTGTTCAACCCGCCGATAAACTCCTGCGCCAAACTTTCGACAATGATAATAACAACATTTTTCGGTGTAAAATGAAGACTATCAGCATTTTTCGGATAGTGTATGGGAGAATAAACGGCGTTCATCTCCTCCTGCGACTCAAAATAATCCAACCGTTCAAATTTTTCCTGCGTTAAGGTGCGATAGATAGAAAATGGCGTGTTTAGGACGATGCCGACCTCCGCCGGCGTGTCCACATATTGTGCGGCGTTGCTGATGGTGATGGGGCGCGTGCTGTGCAAAAATCCGCCGCGAATGCCGCAGACCGTCAAAAAAACCGTCAACGCCATGATAGCGGTTTGTACCGGATAAAAAATCCAACGATTGCGGATGAGCGGCTGTCCCGTTTTTACCCGTTTATAGAGCCATACCAATATGATTATCAGCACAATCAAAATCAGCAAAACATACCAGAAATCGAGCAAAAAACGTCCCATGAGCGAGGTATTTCCGGCGTCGTTTGAAAATTCATGTACCACGTTCCACGTTGTTCGCCGCAAAGTGTAACGGAAATAGATGAAATCTATACTGTTCAGTGTCAAGGCGATAGCGTTTGGAATGTAGTAAAACCATTTGAAAATCTTTTGCGGAATGGGCTGATAGCGAAACCGGAAAGGCATGATAAAGAAGAAGATATACGCGATATTGGTATATAAAACTGCCGTCAGGTCGAAACGCAACCCTGCCGCCATCAGGTAAAGAAAATGGCTGAAAGTCATGTCGGGGTACAAATCGCTGTTGAGAAGGTAAAAAATCACCCGACACAGCGAAAAAAGCAGCATCGAAAACGCCAGCCGCGCCACTAAAACGAAATAAATATTTCTAAAAAAATCCTTAGCGTTTTTCACTTGCATATAATTTTATAAATTGTTGAATTTTAATTAATTTAGATTTCTCCTGCTTCGTTCCTCGCAGTCGAAATGACGTGTGTGCTTTAAGGGAAAAGGCAGAAACAGCGGCGGCTCTATGGGCGCCGCCGCTGTTTCTGCCGCCCTACCGTGGTGGCAGCTTGCCGAAGGCGGGGCTAACACATACTTGCCACGAGCCATAAATTTCAATATAACCCATTGATTTTCACACGAGTTAATGCCCCGCTTTTGGCAAACTGCTTGTTAGCAGCAGTGGCGTTCCATTCACTTATTTTATCCTTTTCAACCATTATTTTTTCTAATTTAAGTGCGCCTTTAAGCGTTCTATTTCCTTTTGCATGGCTTCTATCGTTTTTTTATTTTCTTCGAGTACCTTGTCTTTTTCTTCCATCGTTTTTTTATTTTCTTCGAGTACCTTGTCTTTTTCTTTAAGCATTTTATTTGCCTCGATACGTGCAGCATCACGAAGATATTTAAAAATTTCGTCTTCTTCCTTCATCTGTTTTTTTACGGTCGAATCGCTTGCAGCGCCTTTCAATCGGCGGATTATCGGACGAAATTTTTCTGGAAAATCTTCTTCCTGTACATTTAATATATGATGATCGGAAGTGCGGTTGCTTTGGTCGAAAACTGATAAAAGTTGTTCTAACTCGTTGCGGCGACGCGCTTTCAAACAACTAATCTGAACTATCCATGATTTGTGATTCAAACCTTCAATAAATTTGTTTTTCTCTCCAACAATCTCGCCTGTGGAAACATCTTTTACCTCTGGTGAAACACTCAAAACAGGCGTGTCATATACCCCAAGTTCCTTCCCCAGAAAATAAATGGCGTAGATTTGCATGGCTTCAATTTCTTCATTGTCCGTTATCCGGTTTTCAGAGTCAATATACTGTTCGCCAAGATAACGACGAAATCGCATAATGTCCGTGGGCAACTCTGCCTTTTGCATTTCAATGATAATTACCTTGTACTGTCCGTCGGATAGTTTGATTTTGGCGGAAAAATCAAGACGATATACCGTCAAATTAGGAATTCCTTCTTCGACTTTTTCTTTGTCTTTTTCGCGGGTATGCTCCTGCGGCTTGGGTTCCAAACTGACAACTTCTTCGCCAATGATAGACGAAATTAGCAATTTCGCTACCGTATTGTCTTCCATCATGTATTTAAACACTACATCGTAAATGGGATTGGCTATTTCCATATCTTTATTATTTTAATATATCCTAATTTCAAAACGCAAAGATACAATTTTTATTTTTATATTATTCCAAACTCCGATACTTTTTATGGAGCGAACGTTGGCAAAAACAAGCGAATGGCATTAGCCATTGGCTTGCTGTGCGGTGGGCAAGGTGGTGTTTTGCGTTGGATATGTGCGTTGACAACACTACCTTGCCCATACGGAAAAGCGACCCGCAATTATTCTTTTATCACTTTTTGCGTTATTGCTCCGCTTGCCGTTTCTACTTTCAAAAAATACACTCCGCTTGACAAATGCGATATGTCTAACGTGATTTCAGTTGCTGTCTTTTTACTTTCCACTTTCTGCACTCTTCCCATGAGGTCAAATATCTGAATATTTCCCATTGCTGATTCGTAATTCTCAATTCTCAACTCCCCTGTTGTCGGATTCGGATACACTTTTATATGTACCTCTACGGTATTATCAACTATGCTGAGGTTATCGCAATCAATGTTTTGCCAGCGCAGCCATGGAAGTGTTTTGCTTTCGCAAATATCCCATACTTCATCAAAATTCCATACATCATTGTCGTTCCAGTTGCTCTGAGTGGTGTAAAACGATTCTGTTTTGAGTTCTGCCAATGTTTTGCCCATACCGGCTTTTCCGTTTAACGCGTCTGTTATGGTTACAGGTAATCCATTTATTAGAACTACCATAGCGCTATTGGCGTAGTTGTTTAGTGTACATTCGTCATCAGTTTCTCCAGCCACACGGCTGACAGTACTGGTTGAATAATCTGTGGACAGCGAAACAGAACTGTTTGCTGCTACGCAATTTTTAATCATACCTAATGCATTATGCCCTACCAAACCGCCTATTCTTTCATCCGTTCCGCTTACGTTCCCTGTGGCGTAGCAGTTGGCAATAATGGACGTACCATGAGAATTATATCCCACCAAGCCGCCGACAGCGTTTGTGCCGCTTACGTCTCCTGTGGCGTAACAGTTGGTAATAACAGCATCGTCATTACGTCCTACCAAACCGCCGGCAACACCTGCTGTTCCACCTACTGTTACTGCAGCATAGCAGTTAGTAATGGTAGAACTGTTGTGGTTAAATCCCACCAAGCCGCCGACGCCCTTTCCTCTAACTGAGCCTATAACGTAGCAGTTAGTAATAGTAGATTTAACAGATTCTCCCGCCAAGCCGCCTGTACTGAATCCTCCCATTACAGCATAGCTTCCTACAGGAAAAATTTTAGTGTACACACCAAGATTTCTAATAGTTGCATTCTCGATGTAGGCAAACAAACCGGTTGCCTCTCGTTCCGGTCTGTTAATAGCCAGATTTTGTACTGCATGACCGTTACCGTCAAAATCACCTTGGAAAATTTTAGCCCTATCATAATCCGCATGATTCCCTATCGGGTCCCAATTAGCATAGTCCGCAATGTTAATGTTGTTCATTAACTTGTAGAATACGTCTTTGGTCTCGTTGCCGCCCCCTGCATTCACAAAGTCGGCAAGGGCTTTGAGGTGGGCAGGGGTTGTAATTTGCCACGGATCACTACTTTCGCCGGTTCCTAACATGCCGTCGGGAGGCCAGGTCTGTGCTGTTGTACTCATGCTCAAGCCAACTATGGCGAGCGTTACTAAAAATGTTTTTACATTTTTCAAATTAAATCTATTTTTTATCATAAAATCATGCGATTACCTTATGCCATCGCGAGGTTTCTAATTAAACTATATTTTATTAATCTAAATCTACTGTTAAAAATCTGATACAAAGATATATGAAAAAATTTTAAAAAATGAAAAGTAAAGGGCAAAGATGTTCAATTATCCGCAAAGTGAACAACTTTTTTCGTAGTAAGTAACTTTTATTTTGTCGTTACATATCGTTCAGCCATTGCGTAGGCGTTTTTCCTTCTTTTTTTCTGAAAGCGGCGTAGAACGAGGTACGCGAACGAAAACCACAGTCGTCGGAAATGGCTTCAATGGTGTAGTGGTTTTCTTTCATCATTGTAAGTCTTTTTTTGGCTTCTTCAACACGCATTTCGTTAATCAGGTCGAAAAAGTTCTTATTCATATAGCCGTTGAAAGCGTATGATAGATTTCTTGGCGATATTCCGGTTTCCACCGCAAGCATCGAAAGCGAAAAGTCGGGATTGATATATGCGCCCGAAGCCGTAAGAAAGTCCGTAATCCTGTCGCAAATCTCGCGCATCTGGTCAATGGGCAAGCCTCCCCTAACCCTTGGTGACAATTCTCTCCCTTCGGGTGAGTTAGAGGGGGTTGGCAAACGTTTGATATACGGAGCAGTGGAATGAAAAACAATAATGTACACTAAATAAGCCGTTCCCGTTGCGTTGATGATAGGACACAGCCACGCATCGGTACGTGGGCTGATGTTGTAAGCCACCACTGTAATGAAAAACAAAGAGAAGAACATGATAAAAAATTTCTGCGTCCACATGACGGTAATGTAGTCGCTGTCCGAATAGTTGTTCAACAAAAACTTTTTCCTTTTGCGGATATAAAAGTATATGGCAATGAAATAGCCGAAAAACATACCGGCAATGATATAATTAATGATGATAGCGGCAAGGTTTTCTACGCCCGCCGCCATTGCTTCCATTTCAACCGACACCTGTTCGACGGTCATCGGCGCGTAGTATATGATTGTCACAAGAAGCGATGCAAAGGGTAAAACCGTATGAAACAGACTTCGTGCAGTAAGCCGGAAAGTTTTGTCGAACTGCGCCTGCGCGAAAAACCATAAGGAAGGCATCAACATAGAACCGAAGAAAGTACGCAGATAACTGAACAACGGATACAGGTCGGCTCCCAGATGCAAATCCCTCCATATATTTGAAAGATATGTTGGCAAGAACATAGCAACAAGAATAAAAGCCGCCCATCCTGCGCTTCCTTTCATACGGGTAGCGGCGGCAAGTACAACCAGCATGGTTATCATAAAAACCAAGCCGACAATATTGATGATAAGTATCGTTTGTTCAGAAAACATATCCATAAATATTTTTTACAAAGATAGCATTTTTATTTGAAATGGAAATCTGTCAAATTTTGCCTGTCAAATTTTTCCAAATATGCGGTGCGCTGTCCTGCCATTGCTGCTAACTTGCAGATTGACGTCATTCCGAATGGAACGTAGTGGAATGAGGAATCTTTTAGTTGTATTATATTCATCTCGTTTTGCTAAAAAAATCATGGACATTATTATTTGAAAATAACATGAATATCATCACAATAAATGGCAGTATTGGAGGTGTTGTAAAGGAAAATCTTTACGGTTTTTCCTCTGTAAAAACTCCTTTCGAGTTTAAATTGACAGGTTACTTTTTGCCATTCATTGACCGTTTTTGTGGCGTCTTGGATGGAAAAAGAATAGACTCGTTTGGTATCCGCAGAGACGACTTCCATTAAAATTTCTGCTTTATGGTTCAGATTTTTCTGCAATATTTGCATCTCAATATCAACGGTTTGCAAATCTTTCGGCAACTTTTTAATGTCATATTCAAAGGTTAAGCCGTAAGGATCTTTTTTGCCGGTTTTCGATGAATTTGGCGCTGAAAAAGCAACTTCGTCGGTGATGGTATGTTGCTGTCCCCAGACGTTGTGTTCGTCATCGCAATCATTGAAAAAATCGGTTGGTCTTGCGATAGAATCCGATTCGTCATCTGCAAAGGCGACAACCGGTTTTTGGAATAAAAGGCTGTCTTCCCTGTAAAAATCGGGATAAAAAGTTTTGAGCGCCTGCGCCACATTGCGGGCAACGATTTTTCTTCCCCATTCGGCGTAATGCTCTGTTGTCCAATCTCTATCGATGTATTCTTCATCTTCAACGGCGTTGAAATTGTCCACAACAATGACCCCTTTGCGCTGATAACGTTCAACGAGAATGTCCCTGTTTTTTTCCATCATCATCACCAAATCTTTTCCCACCAAACTATCTGCCATTTCAACATTTTCCGCCATTAAATTAAAAATCAAATTCCAATTGCGTTGTTTGGCTAAATCAACAATTTTATCGAAATCTCTGATGCGGGGGTTGGTTGATGTATCTATTTGAAAAGCATAGGTTTTGATGTAATGACAGGCTAACGGCGTGAGTTCATAATCGTAGTTGCCATCTTCATCTTTGATGCCCTCTTTTGCCGTTGCTCGGTTCCATTTTCTTACGGTGGTATATCTTTCGGAGTAGGGCAGGCGAAAACGTTTATCCCATTCATGGTCAATCTGTTTTCTGCGTTCTGCGTTTGTTTTAATGTCATAACCTTTGAAAGAGAGCAAAAAACGGCTCCAAAACGGCGGGCGGTCTTTCAGTAAAACGATACTTTTTTGCAATGCCGTTTCCAAGTTGGAATATATCCAATCGGCGTTAAACGACCTCATGTTGAGGGTAACGATAACCGTTTTCACGTTGGCGTCGGACGGAACGTGTCGCAATAATTCGTAATAAATCTCCGCATGGCTTGCCGCTTTGGTAATATCGCCCATTTTCAAATTGGGGAAATAATCTGCCGTAAAAGCGCTGATTTTACGTTTGTCCGTATCGTCTTCGCGTGCGGTGTTGTTCGACGATTCGCCGATATAAACCACTTCGTAATCACGTTCAACCGCCTCTCGAACCAACTCAATAATATCAGAGTGTTTTTGTAAATCTTTTTCATAGAAAAACATACGATACGCATAACTCATTCCCAGCAGTAAACCGGCGAGCAGCAGTATTGAAATTATAATCTGTTTTATTGTTTTCATCTGTATATCTTTATAAATTATTGTATCATATTTTATCTCTGTGGTCTCTGTGGTTCTTTGTATTTTTCTCTGTGTAACAAAAATAATTACACAGAGAACCACAGAGAAGACACGGAGTTACACAGAGTTTTTTCATGGCAATTAAAATTGGAAGTAAATAAACGGGAAACTTTCAACGCTCGAAAAAGCGATGATTAAAAATAACATGACCGCATAAAGCCCCCACCGAACCACAAAAGGTCGTTTTTCGCACCATGTATCGAATCGGCTTTTGCGTAAAATGACGTCTAAAGCGATGAAAAAGGCTAAAAATACCCACATTTTTCGTTCAATGTAGAGAATATCGCCTTGGTTGAAATTATGATAAATGGAACCGAAAAAGTGTTTGATGTGCAACAGATCTACCGAGCGGAAACAAACCCAAATCAACGTAACCAAAACGAAGTTTTTTAAGATGGCAAATCCGTTGAAAATGAGTGAGATAATACGGTTTTTAGAGAAATCTAATTTGATGATTTTTCGGATGGCGTGTTCAACTAAATAGACCACAGCGTAGGCTCCGCCCCAGATGACGAATGTCCAGTTGGCGCCGTGCCAAAATCCACTTAACACAAACACAATCACGATGTTAAATATCCAGCGCGGCGTTTTTACGCGATTTCCGCCCATCGAAAAGTAAACATAATCGCGAAACCACGTTGAAAGTGAAATGTGCCAGCGATGCCAAAATTCGTTGATGTTTTTGGCTAAATAGGGCGTTTTGAAGTTGTCGGTGATGGAATATCCCATCGTCAGGGCGCAGCCTAAGGCGATGGTGGAGTAGCCGAAAAAGTCGCAATATATTTGAAATGAGTAGAAAAACAACCCCGTCAAAAGGGAGAGTGAGTTGTAAATTTCCGGATTTTCATAAATCTGATCCACGTAAACCGCCAAATTATCGGCAATCACCATTTTTATAAACAGTCCGAACAAAATCAGTCTCAATCCGCGAGTTATGTTCGACATTTCAAACACTTTTTTCTCTTTCAACTGCCTCAAAAGGTTTTGCGGACGCTCAATAGGACCGGTTACCAACTGCGGATAAAACATGACATACAACGAATATAAGCCAAAATGTTTCTCCGCCTTTTGATTGCCGCGATAGACCTCAATCACGTAACTCAGACTTTGAAAAGTGTGAAACGACAACCCGATGGGCAAAATAATGTTGAGCAAACGGTCGGGATAACTAAACCCGAAAATCTGACTTAATGCGATGATGTTTCCATTGAAAAAATCCAAATATTTGAAAATCACCAACACCAAACAGGTTGAAACTACACTCACAACAAGATAGGTCTTTCGGCGTTTCCCTTCTGCTTTTTCCATGTAAATACCTGCTGCATAATCAATTACGATTGTAATCAAAAGTATAAGAATATACTCCGGCACAAAATACATGTAGAAAAAACAACTCGCCGCCAACAAATGAATCCACCGAAATCTATGCGGTAACAAATAGAAAACCAGCGTAACTATCGGGAAAAAAATCAAAAACGGAATCGAATTAAAAAGCATAACTATATTATTAATTTGAGCGCAAAGATACAAATTAATTGAGAATGGATACTCACTTTCACATTTCAAACATGCCGATTACAAACCGTAATTCGTAATTGTTACTTAATCCCGCCTTTTTTATAGTTATTTCTCGGTTTGCGGTAAACGCCCGGCATGGTGTTAGTACATGCTTTTCCGTATTTTTTGTAAAATTTGTTGGTCTCTCGCTGTTGCTGTTTCAGTCTTTTTTGGACATCTTTCGGTTGCTGTTTCAGCCATGCGCGTTTTTCCTTTTTATGGAATTTATACGCCCGTTTCAGATCTTTGCGTTCCATTTTTTTGATGGCGCGCTTATCTTTTTCCATCGCACGTATCATCTTTTGCTTGGAGGAACAAGAGGCGCCCGAAAAAAGCAACAACGCAAGCAACAGACAACTGAAATATCTCATCATAGATGTTTTATTTGATTTTTTGAATAACAAAACCATTTCTATAACGTTATAACGATGTGAATAAAAAATATTGTAGAATTATGCGATTTTCAACGCCTTTTCGGTTATGTATCATAGTGGCGGCGGCTTTTTTGCTGCTGTTGTACGGCTTCGGCAACGCCGGATGCAAACATGAACGCGATTACAGAGAGATACCATATATATATACCGACACCACCATCGATGTAACCTCCGCCATGTATCATAATTTGGAATTTATCGGAGGCTGGGGTTATATTCCGAGCGGTTACAAAGGGATTTTTCTTTATCATCACTCTGAAAATCAATTTGTTGCATTGGAACGTTGTTGTACTTACGACCCGAATATTTTTGAAGCCCGCGTTTATTATGATGAAAAAAACGGCGTTTTAAGAGACAGCGTTTGCGGTTCGGAATTTCAACCTTTTTTTGAAGGTGGCGTTTCAAAAGGACCTGCCGAATTGCCGCTACGACGATATAAAAC
>Ga0082212_10008697_pt1 | contig 13220 bp, 8 predicted proteins | sample TergutNt197P3_FD_71548 | JGI IMG/M metagenome (GOLD analysis project Ga0082212, IMG submission 71548) | Neocapritermes taracua P3 segment gut microbial communities from Petit-Saut dam, French Guiana - Nt197 P3 | ecosystem: Host-associated > Arthropoda: Insects > Digestive system > Gut ... | reverse complement strand
TTCGCGCCTCGCTTGCCGCTACGCGGCTTCAGCGCAAAGTTCGCGCCTCGCTTGCAGCTACGCTGCGTCCCCTACAATTTCGTGTTTTATTTCTATTCTCGACAATTTCGAAAAGGGGCGGGCGGTGCTACAACAACCTACAATAAAAACATAGGGGTTTAGGTGGAAAATAATGGTTGACAAGATGTTATTATGTGGTAATATTAGCATATTATGGGGCGCGACAAAAATGACCGCACACCCTGAGGAAAGGCCTTATCGGAACTAAAGATAAATACGAGAGGAAGTATTCTACATGACTAAAGCAAGCTGCTGTTGTACTGAAAGGTTTATCACTGATGAAAGTTAAACATGAGAGGAAGTTTTTTAGATCGCGGATGGCCGGGAGCGAACGCGGCGGGGGCGCCCCTTCAACCTATATCGGTATTGTGCTTATCATTCTTGCGGTAGCCGCTCTGTTCCTATGGGAAGCGGAAGGCAGGGAGCTATTGCTGATGGATTCCGTCCTGGTTGCGGAAAACGATATCAAAGCAGGCGACCCTATTAACCCGGAAAGCTTCCGCGCTGTTTCTGTTCCTGTAGGAACGCTTGCGGACGGAGCTGTAACTCCGAAAACCGCAGGGCTGCTTGCCGGAAAGGAGGCGGCTTGCGATATCATAGCAGGCGCTCAAGTATCCGTCCGCTACGTATGTGACCCGGACGAGGCGCCGCGCCCGGAAACTTCCTTCTATATAATAAGGAACGAATGGATTGCCATGTGCACCAGTTCCCTCCGGCGCGGCGACGCCGTTTTAATCACCTCTGCGGACGGCAGGACGGAAGTAGGCCGCTTCCCTGTAGCTTATGTTAAAGACGGAGATGGGCGTGAAGTCACAGACGCCTCTTCCGGCATGTACAGCTTTGCCGGCGGCAGCGGCGGAGATGCGCGGGTGAACACATCCGCTCCTATACACCATATCGAGATCGAATGCGAACTGACAGACTACCGCCGTATCCTGGACTTCTGCGCCACCAAGACCGGAGCGCCGCTTATGCTCATCCGGGAAGAGGTGAGAAAATGACTGGCGGCCTTCGTGATTTTGAAAGCGTATGCCGCCTCGTCGAAGCCGCGCTCTCCCCCGGCGAAAATGATATGCCGCCCGCCGGCGATACAACAAAAACACTCGAACAGCAAAAACGGGCGATTATCGGTTACCCGGAAGACGTCCGGACGTATATGCAAGCGATTGCAGAAGTACTTAACACGCAGAACCTAAGAGGTTCCTTCCCCGTCCCCACCTGGTACGAAAACGAAGAAGACGCGATCTTCCACGAAGTCTGGGGCCGGGCCGGCATCGCGGAGTGGTGGCGGGATCCATATAAGGACAGTCCGAGCGCGAAAATAATCGGGGACGAAATCTTCTTCCTCGTAAACGGCAGAATGAAACGCATGCCGCAGCGCATCGGCTCGTTTCGCAGGGAACAGCTCATCCGCGCTTTCCTGCTGCTTTTCCCGGAAGAACGCCTGGACAAGGACTTCCACGAGATATACCTTGAGGACGGCTGCCGCGTCACCGTCTTCAAAGGCGGAATGGCAAAACGCGGCCGGGACACGATAGTCTTCCGCCGCTATATCGTCCCGGAATACACCCTCGAAGAACAGGCCGCGCGCGGCACGATCCCGAAAGAATCGATCCACATGCTGAAGGCGATGGCGCGCACCGGATATAACGTCGTCTTCTGCGGCAGCGTGCGCTCCGCAAAAACAACCTTCCTCTCAACGTGGCAGAGCCTCGAAGACCCGGCGCTCGAAGGCGTCATGGTTGAGACCGACCCGGAAATCCCCCTGCACCGCCTGATGCCGGGCGCCCCTATAATCCAGCTTATCTGCGACGGAGACCGCCTAAAAGCGGTGTCTAAAAACCTCCTGCGAAGCGATGCGGATTATTTCATAATCGCAGAAGCCCGCGACGGCATTGCGCTGGATACAGCAGTCCGCATCGCCCGCAGAGGCCAGGGCCGTTTGAAGATGACCTTCCACACGCGAGACCCCCTCTCCTTTCCGGAGGACGCCGCAGTTGAGATCGTACGCAGCGCCGGCGGCGACGTTCGCGAGACGGCCGTGCGCGTCGCCGGCAGCTTCGACTACCTGTTCCACTTCGTCTCCCTCAGGCAGTCAGGCTCAAAAAAACTACGCGGCATATACGAACTCGGCAGAGCCTCGGATATCCCGGACGTTTGCTCAGCGGAAGAAAGGGAGCGCGGCTGGTATGTGCGGGAAATTTGCCGCTACGACTTTTTACGCGACGGCTGGTTTTTTATCAACCACATCTCCGCTGTAAAAAAGGCGCGAGGAACAGAAAGTGACGCCGGCGCTTTCACCGACTTCGCCCGAGAGCTCGAAACGCTCTCCTCCTATGCTTGACCCTGTAATGCTCATGACGTCTGTCTCGGCGCTTATTTATATGACGCTCGTAATCGGCGTTTTGATTTTAATGCGTAAGAAAATCGAAAGGGTAATCAAAACCTTCCGGACCCGACGCAGGCTTGACCCGCATCGCGCTGTGCCGGAAAAAGACGCCGGAAGCATCGAGCGCCTTCTGAGGGCAACGATGAAGCGCCCTATTTCCGCTACGGCTTTCGGCGTACTGACAATCGCCCTATTCTTTACCGTCTTTATCGCTTCCGCAAAAACTATAACCACCGCGCCGGCTCTGCTTACCGGAGTTGCCTTCTCAGGTCTGCCGTATCTGTTTTTAAGGATGCGCCTCGAACGCCTCAGGCGGGCAGGCAGTTTTGAAGGCGAAAAACTCGTCTCGGCTTTTCTGACCGCATACCTGATTTCCGCAGGAAATATTTACGAGACGATCGAGCGCACGATTGCTGCATCGCCGCACCTTAAGGTTACAGGCCGGCTGCTCTCGGATCTGCTGCTTAAGCTTCGTAAAACGGCTGATCCGGTTCGCGTCCGTGCAGCTGCAGACGTCTTCTCTTACGGCGTCGGTACAAATTGGGCGTCGATGCTCGTTTATGTTATCAGGACCGGCGTATTAAGAGGCACGGATATGACCTCCGCAATCGAAGACATCCTTTCACAGCTGCGCGAAGCCCGCGTGCTCGCGGAGGAGCGAAAACGTATCAATGGGGAATCCGTCCGTATGGCCGCATTCCTAACGCCGGGCCTTTATATCGGCTCTGTCTTTACGGCGATAACCGTAATGGGTCTGCCCCCGAGCCGGCTCCTGTATAACCAGTTCTTTACCGCACAGGGTTTCGCCCTCTTCACAGCCGCCCTCTTCCTCTTCCTCTTGAACCGCATTTTACTGGAGGTCATAACTAACAGGAGGTTGGATTTTTGATTGGGGTAAGCTTATGACATTGTTTGTTTTTGCGATTATTGCAGCAAGCTTTGCCGCGGGGATATTCGCGATAACGCCGCAGTTTTCTCTGCCCCGTTTTTTTGTCGGCGTTGGAAATATTTCAGCCTTAAGGGCGACAGTCCGCCCGTCGTTACTCTTACGCATCAGAAAGGCGAAACGCGGCGAGGTGGTTCAAAAAGAGCTTTACTCCGCTTTATCGGTCTTGCGGAATTACTCGAGCGCGGAGGGGGGAGCGGTTACGACGGATTATATTCTTGAGCAATTTGCCTTAGGAGACGGTGCGCTTAAGGGGGCCTTTTCGGGGGCGCTACGGCTTCTCAGAACGGGGAGGCGGGAGGAGGCTGCGGAGTTTTTCGCCGCCGCGGCAGGCGTCCCTCTTGCGCGGGACTTCATTCTGCTCGTGCTGGACTGGGACGCAGTGCCTCCGCAGAAGCTAAGGCAGGCCGTTGTTTCATTTCAGAGCGCGATAAAGGAGACCCGCACAACGGAGCTTATGCGCAAAACAGAAACCATGAGCGATCTGGTATATCTGCCGGTTGTTGCGGGGGTGCTTGTCGTTTTTGTGAATTTTATCTATGTCGTATATTTTGCAGAGCAGCGCGCTCTGTTCGCGGAACTGTTTTTTTAGGATTAATTCGGGAGGTATATATAATGAAGCAAATGATCGTTTTACTCAGCACTGTGATCCTCGGGATTGCGATTGCGGCGATGGTGCTGTCCTTTAAGGACTCGGCGCAGGGGCTTACGGAAACGACGAAGGCGAGGATGGAGCATGCGCTTGGCTTTGAGGGGCCGGCGGGGGAGGCTGCGAGGTGAAGCAGTACATCGTCCTGCTCAGTATGGTGATGCTCGGGCTTTTCATTTACGCCTGCATTGCCGGCCCAGGGGATTCGGTGCTGTCCGCTCTTAAGGAAATCTGGCGGGCGGAGGCTCTTGCCGGGCCGTACGGCTCGGGTACGCCATGAAGCAGTTTATCGTCCTTGCCGCGATTTTGCCTATCCTGCTTCTCTTCGTTTTACAGTCTGCGGTTTCCGGCATGCGCGGGCTTCGTATGAATGCCGCGGAAGACGCCGTGCGCGCCTTTTGCATCGAGGCATCGTACTATGGCGGAGGCGGGGCGGCCGAAGCGGACGCTCTTCGGGAAAAGCTTGGACGGATTTTTAAGACGGAGCCGGCGGAGGTTCATCTTTCACTCTCTTATGTTGATGCTGCGCACATCGAATGGAATCTCTCTTTTCCGGTCGGTGATATCATGGCGGGCGCATTTTTTATGGGTCTCTCCCCTTCTGAAAACCGCGGGCGGGCGCAAATGTCCGGCGTGATTGTTGTTGCGCCAAAGCCTCTTCCTCAAACCACCTCGCCGGAAATACAGCCGGAAACACCGGAAACAGGGGATTCTGCGGAATCCGAGAAGATAGAAGAGGAAGATGAGGAATTATAAGGCAAAAATGGCGAAAAATATGAAGGTATTGTGAAGAAAACTTGAATATTTTTAAACTTTTAGTGTTTAATATCGCTTGCATTGGGTATATGACGAGTATATAATAGAGCTATCGCAGAATGCTGAGGAGGTGATAATACTCTGATTCCTGTGCGGCGGTTATTTCCACCGTCTGCTTGTTTGATAATTAATTGCCGTCTAAACAAGCCGTTTTACCACGTTGTACGAGAACAATGAGGCTGAAAATAGAGAACCCCAACTCCAGAAAAAAAGAGGCAAAATCCGATGAAGTAAACTTATTACTTTTGTGTTTTTTGTTTTTGACTGGAGGTGTTTATATTGAAAAAGAAATCTGGCAGGATCCTTTCGATCCTAACCGCATTGATGGTGGCTCTCGGCCTCTTCTTTGCGACCCCGCTTGCCGCATCGGCAGCGGACAACACGATATATCTCAAAGGTTCAGGTAACAACTTTATCGAGACATGGAACAACGTGTTCAAACTGGGCGACTCTGCCGACGCGGAAGACCCGCAGGTTTGGCATCTTGTCTATTCCGGAAACGTCAGCGCTATATCCTATATGCAGCTGGACTTCGGTGATAATGGAATCTGGCAGTGGAATCCCTCAATGGGATTCTCAACAAACCATGGCGGGAATAACCCGGGCTGGGTTATCATGGCGCCGTATGACTGGACGCTGGTCTACATCGACAAAGGCAACAACCAGAACGTAAGTGATTCCTATGTTGTTGCGACCGACTCCGGTCAGTTCAACGTCAGCGGCTACCACAAAGGCAGCGGCACGCCGCCTCCGCCGGTAGACCCCAAGGGCATGCTGGAGCTGGAAAAACTGGTTGACGGTTTTGCGTTCGGCGGATGGGCTATCGACAACATTGAGCTTATCGACATCTTCGCGCTTCTGGAAGGCATCACCTTTAAAGCGTTCGTTTCCGAAGACGGCACCAGCTATGATCCGACTTCCACGCCTGCCGCAATCGGCACGCTTGGTATTGAAGGCACAATTACTTTTGATCCTTCGATGGTCGATCCCGGTTGGTATGCGATAGTTGAAGAGCTTGATGACTATGCCGCGACTGTCTTTGAGCAGGCGCCCGTTATGTATGTCTATGTTGGTGAGGACGGCGTCGCAAGCGGTCCGTCAAACTCATTTGACTATGACGCGTTCTACACGATTGTCAACGGCTATGGCTCAGGCTATACCCTCGGTTATCCGGGTCTCAACAACACAGGGGACATCTTCCCGATAGCCGTTACCAATGTTGATTCAGGCATTACCTATCCTTCGTTCTGCGCGAATGCGGGCTCAACTGCTTTTGCCGGAGAGAGCGGCCTCGACTGCGGCGGTTATATGGTCGCCGCAAAGCTGGATACTTCGCTTGTCAACTACAACAATTTTGTTAAAGCTTATAACTATATAGAAGACAAATTCGGCAATTTGGACGAGAACAGAGCCCTTACTCAGGTCGTTACCTGGATACTGCTCGGAGCTATCGATATCAATTCGGCGGAATTTGCCGCGATAGAGGACTGGAAGCTTGACAAAGCGAAGGTTCAGGAAGTTATCGCAAACTATTCTACCTATACCCTTAACGGAGTCATTACGGACGTCGTATTCATGGTCTGCGAACACTGGCCGGAGCATTCGTTTACGACATGCCAGCCACAGCTCGTGCCGGTTTATGGCGAGGATGTAGTCTTCAAGAACAAGACGACTGAAATCATTACTCCTAAAGGAAAGGTTGCATTTGAAAAGGTCGTATACGGTCAGGAAGATTTTTATCCCGGAGACTTCGCCTTTAACTTCTTCAAGTACAATGAAGAGACCGAAGCTTATGAAAACAGGAACTTCCTGTGCCCGGATAACCTTGACTGGACTGATTTCCTTCTGTATCCCGATTTCGGCGGTGCAATTTCCACGATCGACCTCGATCCGGGCAAATATTGCTTCATAGAAGTCCCGGTTCCCGGCTGGATTAGCAACTTCCCGGACGGTCTTTTCTTCGAAATCAAGGACAACGGTACTCCGCATGCCGATATCATCTGGACGGATGCGGAAGGCGAGCCTCTCCTTGATGATAGCGGGCTTCCTTTCGATACGACAATCGGACCAAATTTCGACAACTATCAGCTCGGTGATTTAAGCATCGGCGCGTTCTCGAACCTGACAACGATTACAAAGTACTTCAAAGAAATCTATCAGAGAGAAAAGACGCCCGTCAAATGGCTCGGCGGCAGCTTTGATTCGACAACCGCGACAAATGCGGATTATAGGGACAGGCTGGATTTAAGCGCTCAGGGCAACAAGCCCGCGAACTGGGAAGTCGTTGTTCCGAATAGCAACCACTTCACCTACGCAAAGCTTGACAAAAGGGCTCTGCAAAAGAAAAAAGGCGTCGAACTCGCCTTGGTCAACGGCTCAAAGGTTAACCAGGTCGGTACCGCTTGGGTCAAAATGAACAAAGACGGACAGCTTGAAGTCACCTTCGATAAGCTCTATAAGGGAACCTGGGGCTTTGTAGCTTTCGACGGGTTCCTGCCGGCGCCGTCAAACGGCAACATTCATTCGACAAAGTTCTTTAAAGCCAACAATAATACCGTAATCACTCCATATACTAAAGAAGATGTTTACGGCGAAGAGGGTTTGTATGACAAGAAACTCGCGGCTCTGGATCCTGAGTATAGTGACGCATGCCAGTATATATATCTCTACATGCACGCTAATCCGATTCAGTTCTATCTGACTAACGACGAAATCGATGACTGGACTTACAGCGATTATAAGAAAGTCGGCGAAGAGTTCCTATACAAAACTTCCTCAATGGCGAAATACGACATTGACGTTGAAGTAGCTGTTTATGATGAGGACGAAAACCTGGTAGAAGAGTTTGTGCTGACAAATTCCAATAACCTCATCAAAGATCTGCTCCCGGGCGAATACACTATCGTATACAGCTGGACGCATGAAGGGACTACATTCGGACCGTATACGGAAGAGATTACCGTGCTGCCGGGTGAGGTCGCTGTATTCAGCATCGGGCCAATAGAGCTTGAAACTATCGTGAAAGTTATCGATGATAACGAACGTGAGAATCTGCCCGACATAGAGAAACCGTTAAAGTATGTGAAGAAATAAGTAGTATAATAGACAGGAATTAAAAATCGGGGAGAGGAGCGGACAGCGCCTCTCCCCGGAAGCATGAGGGAAGAAAAATGAAAAGGATATTGACACTCATTCTTTGCGCGGTTCTGTTTGTAGCGGTGACTCCATCAGCAGTATTCGCTACCTCACCTGGCAGCGTACCGGGAGGGGAGTATGTCGTTGGCGAAATCATTATCAAGTTCAAGGATATATCACAATTCCCCGGCAAAGAGCAGCAATATAACAATGAAATTTCCAAGGTCTTAAAGGACGGTCTTACGGCTATAGCAGACAAAACCTTTCTGGTTAAATCAGAAGACTTCGTTAAGAATCCTAATGCGACCCTGAATAAATATAAGAACAGTGAATTTATAGATTATGTGGAACCAAACTATATAACAACAGCGTTCTATACCCCAAACGACCCGAATTTTAAAAACCAGTCGCTGGCGCTTAGTTTTATAGGCGCTCAGGCAGGCTGGGATATCATCAAAGGCGGCGGACCTATCGTCGCAGTTGTTGACTCCGGAGTCGTTACCGGGCATCCGGATCTGCCGCCTCTCCTCTCCGGTTATGCGGCAGTTGCGGGACTCTCCGCAAACAATGATAAGCTCGGTCACGGCACGGGCGTCGCAGGCACAATCGGAGCTATAGGCGACAACGGCGTAGGCGGAGCGGGCCTTAACTGGAGCGCAAAAATCCTGCCGGTCAAGGTAGATGACGCATCCGGCGTAATGTCTGTAGCGAATGTTGCAAAAGGCGTTAACTGGGCGGCTGACAACGGGGCGAAAATCATGAATCTGAGCCTTGGGACTGCGTCAGACAGTGTCACGCTGAAAAATGCTATCGACTATGCCTACAACAAAGGCTGCGCCCTTTTTGCCGCAACAGGTAATGAAAGTGCGTCCGCTATATGCTATCCTGCCCGCTACGCCAATGTTATGGCTGTAGGCGCGACTGGTAACGGAACGACACGCCTTGCGTCGTCAAACTACGGACCCGGCATGGGTGTAGTTGCTATAAGCAGCTATAATACAACCACTGCGGCAGGCGGGTACTCAAGCATGGCCGGGACGTCTTTTGCGACCCCACAGGTTGCGGGTCTCGCTTCCCTACTGCTGGCTTTAAAGCCGGGGCTCGGACCGGATCAGGTCTACTCGCTTATACAGCAAGGTGCAAAACCCCTTGGCGGCGGGTATAACAACGAGACGGGTTATGGGCTTATTGACGTAGGCAAGACACTTCAGCTTGCAGGCGGCGGAGCTAGCGAACCGCCTCCGCCGGAGCCGGAATATAAGACGCCGCCTACGATAGTGCTGACCGGTTTCCCGGAAATCAGCATCGAAGTTGGCGACGCTTATGAGGAGATGGGCTTTACCGCATCCGACTGCCTGGAAACTGACCTTACTTCCGCTGTTAAAGTTATCGGAGAAGTTAATATTTGGACTCCGGGAATTTACACGCTGACGTACGAAGTTGAGGACAAGGGCGGCAATAAGGCTCTTGCAACGCGTACTATCATCGTAAATGAACCGCCAGAACCGGAAGGCGAGCCGCTCCCCGAAAACGGGCCTATGCCGCCAAAACTCACGATAATCGGCTCAAACCCGATCATTCTGCATGTCGGCGGTACGGAGTATACGGAACAGAGCGGAACCGCTATTGACGAAACCGACGGCGATATCTCTGACCAAATTGAGATTTCCGGCGAGGTGGATACAAGCAAAGCCGGGACTTACACTATTACCTACAGCGTAACCAACAGTGCGGGTCTTGATGCAAAAGCGACACGCGACGTGCGCATTATCGAAGCGACAGAGCATATCGAGCGGACTCCTTACGGGTTCAGCGGACAGGCAAAACAGGGAAGCACGGTCACGCATAAGTCAATCGTTGCTGACCAATATGGTTATATGGATTTTAAAGTCAGCAGCATCGATAAGAATATGACCATAACCGCAAACCTGATAGACACTAAATCTAAAGAAACTGTAATGACCGATACTTTCAGCGCAATTGGCATGAAACAGTACGAGATTGAAGCAGGCATATATAATCTGGATATCACGGTAATAAAAGCAAACGGCAACTCGAAGTACGATATTGAATTGCTTATGCCTGAGTCAAGGATCATATCGTTTGCGGAAGAGGAAGTGCCGCTCGCGGCTTGGCAGTTCTTGCCGGAGCCCGAAAAAGCTCAAGGCGAGCTCGGCATGTTTATCCTCATCGGGATCGTGATTGCGGCAGCGCTACTATTGACACTGATGAAAAGAAGGCTGGACTCAACGATACGTAAGTAATCGGAATCATTCAACGAATCGACAAAAGAATGCCCGCCCGGATTAATCCGGACGGGCGTTTTATTATTCTTGCTTTGTCTGCGTTACAGCTCTACAGCTTAGGCGAGCAGTATACCGTGCACTCCCTTATGAAGTCATCCGGCGCCGAGTGCGCTCTTACGGTAACTACGGCATAGCCGAAACCTCTTGCTGTGACCTTACCTTTATAGTCTATGGTCGCTACACTGCCCGGCTCGGCCTTGTCTCCGTCCCATGTGTATTCCTCGATGCTCCAGAGAACGTTCTTGTTTCCGGGGGCGGCATACTTCTTATTCGTCAGCGGATTCTTGCCTTCGTTCATCGCAACCTTTAGTGTTTCGCTTTTACCGCGCTGCAGCCAGGTTGCCGTTTTGGTAAGGCGCATATTTACGAGCTCCTGAGCGCTGTGTGCGACGGTAATTTCTATGGTCGCTTTCTTACCTCCGACCGCCGTTGCAGTCACCTTTACCTTATCGCTTTTCTTATTTGCCGCGAGTATCCCGCCGGCAATCTCTAGTTCTTTTGTATTTGCTTCGGAATCGAATTCAAGAAGAGCCGCCTTGTTTGCCGGCACAGTCCATTTGATTTCTTCCTTGCCGTCTGAAAGCTGATCGAGAATCGGAGTCGTAAACAGGCTGAGAGTTACCGCTTCTTCAAGGGTCATCGTAAACTTGCTCTGCTCCAGAGTCACCTTTGTCGCCTGGACATTGATCCGGACAAAAATGCTGTCTTTTGCTTCCGGGTTATCTTTTGAGCTGACCGTAATTTTTGCGTCTCCGGTTGAAAGCCCCTTGATTACCCCTTTCGCGCTAACGCTTGCAACAGCCGGGTTGTCGCTTTCCCATACAAGCGTCTTGTTCGAAGGCGCGGCAAACCCTGTATTGAGTTTTGTCTTAGCCGTGAAGGATTTGGTTCGTTGTATAACGAGAGGATTGGTTTCACTATTATCGGCCGGTTTCTTGTTTGTAATTGAAAGATTAAGCACCGGCTGAGTAACCGTGACAGTTATTTTTGCGGTTTTGCCTTTTACATCGGTCGCCGTGATAGTCACTTTCCCGGCCTTTACCGCTTTTACTGTCGCAACATTAGGAATACCTTCAACCCATGTAACCGTAGCAATTTTTGTGTTTGAGCTTTTCCAGGCCTTGCTGGAATTAAGCCCGCCGTTAAATGACATTGCCTCAAGCCCAATGCTCGCTGCCTCTTCCTCTCCTACACGCAGCACTATCGGGCTGAGCAGTTTGTCGCTCCTTATAATAGATAGAACAGGCGGCGCGCCAACCTTGACCTTAAACGTAGCTTTCTTCCCACCGCGCGCCGTAGCGGTTATCGTTGCCGTCCCGACCTTGCTTCCGGCCGTGACGGTAACTTTCCCATTGTCTCCGGCTATGTCAAAATCAACCGCGGCTATATTTGTGTTGCTGCTTTTCCAGCTTATCTCTTCATCGCCGTTCCCTACGAAACCACCATTTATCATCGCATTAAACGAAAGGGCCGTATAGAAAACATCTTCAGTACCCGTCGTGTCATCCCAGGTTGGCGGCACCATATTAAGCGTCTGCCCCGTAATCCTTTCCGACCCGCCTGCCCTTAAGACCGCGACGTCGAGGTTCCCGGTAGGTACAAACAGCCTGTAGCTGCGTTCAAAATACCCGCTCTTATCTTCATCCGCGGCATTAGCATCGGTCATATAAGGTTCAACGCGCAGCGTCACCAGCGTTACCCCCGGCGATACCGCAGTTACCTTGCCGGTATCCGCGTCAACCCTCGCGACAGCCGGATTATCGGAGCTCCAGCGTAAAGACTTTATCGTCGCGTTCGTAGGCGTATACGTAATCTTCGGCGTAAACGTCTTATTTATCGCCAGTTTTTTCTCCACCGCCTGCGTAGAAACTTTCTGAAGCGCAAACATGACCCTTACGGTCGCGGACGCTTTTAGCTCAAACCCTTCAAACAATCCGCCCTCTTTCCCCATAAGCGTCGCGGTTGCGGTAACAACGCCCGCCGCCTTTGCCGTAAGCGCGCCGCCCGCCGTGATATCGGCTACCTTGTTGTTCTTTACCACGTCGTAACTGATATCGAAATACTCCGCAAAATCGAAGCCCGGCGGGGTGGTTGCAAGATAGTCCGTGAGATTGTATTCATACGGCACAGCGGTCTTCGGTCGCACAGCGAGGAAGAGCCCCGCAGCCGGCTCACCGGATGAAAGCGAATCATTCGCGAAGAAAACCTGCACCCCGTGTATGTCGAAGATATTAGCGGTTATCTTAAGGCTTAACAGAATGGTGTTCTGTTCCGGTGCAAGCCCCTTGCTCAAAGTGACGATGAAGTCATAGCTTCCTCCCGTGCCCTCGAGGTTCTCGGCTGTCCCCGCTGTCGCGGGCGTAAACAGTATAGTGTTGACCACAGCCGTCACGCCGTTCAAGTCCAAATCTTGAATCACATCCTCAACGATTGCTTTTGCCTCTTCAGCGCTTCCCGCTTCCGGCTGCGTGGTAACATAAACGGCCGCTTCTATGAGACCCTTGACTTCCGTAGTGTCGAGGCTGTCCTGTTCGGGGTCATATGGCAAGGCTGTGATTAAAAGCTCAAGCTCATCTGTTACCAGAGACTGACCGCCGGCCTTGCTCAGCTTCGCCATGAACAGATAGCTGCCGTCCACGCCTAATGTGTTTTCCGCAGTCCCCGTTTCCGCTGCCGTAAATGCAGGCATAGTTTCTTCGTCAGTATACGTGCTGTCAATTATTTGAACCACAACGCCGGAAAGCTCAATCTCGCCGATAATAGACTCTACTGCCCTTTGCGCACGCGTCTTGTTCCGGGCTGTGGCCTGTGGGGCTTCATACTCCTCTTCTTCGATCAAGAGCTTAGCGGCTTCGATATCAAGGGTGTCCTGCGCAGGGTCGTAAGGTATTGCCGTTATCGTAAGGAGCAGACCTTCCG
>Ga0082212_10008695_pt1 | contig 13220 bp, 10 predicted proteins | sample TergutNt197P3_FD_71548 | JGI IMG/M metagenome (GOLD analysis project Ga0082212, IMG submission 71548) | Neocapritermes taracua P3 segment gut microbial communities from Petit-Saut dam, French Guiana - Nt197 P3 | ecosystem: Host-associated > Arthropoda: Insects > Digestive system > Gut ... | reverse complement strand
AACACCTTCTGTAAAGTACCACTGGTGGTATATTTGAAAATATTTTTTAGTGTAGTTTGTTGCTCGACGGATAATCGAAGCACCCTTTCTCGCAAATATACCGATATTGTCCCGATTCCGACTGCTCAATTTTCAAATATTTGCACCGTGCGCCCGGTTCCCGGATATGGCATCTGCTATTCGGTATTGGTGTGTAGCACCGATACGGGTCATAATGGTTGCATAGTTCGTGTTGACCGCCTGTTATGATTTCAAGGTTTTCTTCCGTTAGGTTGCCGGAAAGGATTCTATCTTCCCTGATTTTTGGGCGTTTATCGCTTTTTTCTTTTTTCATTTACAGTACTCCTCATATTCGTCAACCCAGCCGCCGTTCCTCCCCAATATTAAAATTGTATAACCGCAATCATCTCGACCTTTTTGTTTTTCACGCCGATGACCATATCTTTAGCGAGGGTTACTATGATGGATTTTTCAAGGTCGTCCCAATCTTCCTTTTTGGCTGTCGCGGACATTTCGTTTTGATAGGATGACAATGAGAAGTACGCCGCCATGCCCGAACTGCCCCAATGCGGTGTCATTCTCATTTCGTCCATGTAGGGCGCGGTTATTTGGCTATACTCTCCTGTATCCAACAACAGGCTTCCAAAAACCCCGCTGATTCTGCCGAAGATTCCTTTTGTCGCCTCGTTTTCGCACCGGCCGGACAGAGATAACAGTTTTTCTTTTTGTTTTGCATTTACAATCGTTTTCGCACTAAGATTTAGTGTGAAACGCCGCTCTTGATTTTCTATAAAGAACTCGTATTTCAATCCATCAAACAAACGGACGGTCAACGAAAGCATTTCTTCCGCAAGCAGGCGCAATTTTCCCTTAGCCGACGGGGACAGCTTGCAAAAAGCACCGAGCCGCTCTGTTTCCGCAAGAATATGTTCGATTCCGTTTTTTTCGGTGTAAATGTCTGATTTCATAACATGGCTCCTTCATTTATTGAATCGTCAAAATGCCTGAAAATCCCGTTACATCAAAGACTTCCATGACATCCGGCGAAACATTTTTAAGCACCATGCTTTTTTCTGCCGCTTGTGCGTTTTTCTGCCCTTGCAGCAATACCCGAAGACCTGCCGATGATACATAGTCTACTCCGGCAAAATTCAACATTTATGAATTAAATAATATAATAGCGTAAAGTATAACTTTCTAAAAGTACCCCCGGTGGTATCGTCAAAAATATTTTTCTTGAAATCGACAAGATTTTATGTTATAATATAGAAAACAAAAAATGGAGAGGGAGTTTATGGAACAAACAATATTGAAAGCGCAAGTGCCGCGAACTGCGCTTATGAAACAATTAGACAGTCTTTTGAAAAGACGTTTTATATACATACACGCACCTGCCGGTTTCGGCAAAACAACAGCCGCTCTTTTGTGGCTGGAGCATTTGGAAATATTGGGGAAAGTGAAACGGGCATGGGTCAGCCTTGATAAATACGACAATAAAACCTCTGAATTTTGTAAAAGGTTCGTTTCCGCTCTGACAACTCTTCAGCCGGAAAACACCGCTTTGAAAAAACTCGCCGATAATCAGGGTTTTTACACAGCACCTGTCGAATTCACATTACAAGCATTGGGCGCGTTTTTTGAAGAACAAAATAAATTCATCTTAGTTTTAGATGACCTGCATAACATAAATAATGATGAAATTCTAAAATTGATTCCGATTCTTAATAAACGCCTGCGGGGGGAGGGGACGATTTTATGTCTTAGTCGTACATCACCGCCGGACAGCTTTTCCGAAATGATGGCAAAAGAAGAATTGGCCGTTGTGGACGCGGAGTATTTGCAATTTACCGGCGGGGAAATTAAGGTGTTTTTTGACAAAAACGGACGTTTTCTCACATCAAAGCAAGCTGAGAAGATATTGGCATCAACAGGCGGTTGGGCGATTGGCATACGGGCATTATTGATGTCGGAAGAAAAATCCTATAATATCGACTTAAACAACAGGTATCTTGAGAATTTCCTGAAAGCTCATGTTTGGGAACGGTGGGACGACCATCTCAAGCGTTTTATGATGTTGGTCTCGGTGACGGAAGGACTCACCCCCGAACTTTGTGATTGTTTAATAGCGGACGAAAAAAATCTGAAGAAAACACCAAGCGCGGAAATGCTGACTTCCCTCGCCCGTGAGAACGCTTTTTTGAGGGAAACTGAAAAGAATACCTACCGTTTTCACGACTTGTTCCGTGAATTTTTGTTGCATCGTCTTGAAGAAAACTCAACGCAGATAGTAAGCCGCCAGTTTATCAGGGTTGGTGATTATTTCTATAATAAAAAAGAATATTTCAGGGCAATCGACTATTACATAAAAGGCAAGAACAATGGCGGGGTTGCGAAATCCTTTTTTTGTATGTATGACTATAATTCCTATCACGCAACTATGGAAGAAACCCTTGCTATAATACGCTCATCCATAGACGATTCAATTACAGAAAAATACCCTTCTCTATCAGAGGTTCGGGCATGGGCTGCCTTTTTGGAAGGAAGAGCCGAAGACTTTGAAAAATATCTGGACGAATATCGCAAGCATTTTGCCAAAATACTCCTGCAAAACCCAAAGTCTGTGCTTACAAAAGTCTTGCTTAATATCTTGGATTACCGAAACAGCTGCATTGAAATGACCAAAAAAATCCGCAATATTCCTTTTATGGGAAGCATAAAAGTAACAACACCAAGTATTACGCAGAATATGCCTTTTTTTCACAGGTCGTTTAGAGATTTTTCGGAATACGCATTTGATACAGATTATAACCTTGCTTTGCTGGAAAAAACTGCGGGGGTAGTAGTCGGGGCGGAATTTGACTCAATGAAAAACTGTATCTTAGCAGGGCTCTATTATGAAAAAGGAAATCTAAACAAAGCCGAGGAATATTCCGTCATGGCCTGTTCCTGCCTTCCTAAATCTTGTCATGCCGAGATAATTTTCTGCTCTTGTATGATTTTGTGCATGACGTTTTTAGCCAACAATCAAAACAAAAAAGCCGATGAAGTAATAGAAAATATAAAAGCTATAATCCATAACGACAGTGCTTTTTATTTGAACGATAATTTCAACGCTTTTTTATTCCGGCTCAAACTATCTGACGGGGATAATGCCGCCGCAAATGAATGGTTGAATAATTGCAATCAGAGCGAGTTATTATTGGAAAACCTGATGTTTTATAAAATGTATCAATATTTCACAACCGCGAGAGCATATATCGTGAACGGAGATTACAGCAACGCGAATTTACTTCTTCAAAAAATGCTGAAATTGAATGAGAAGTATCGCCGTCCTCTTGACATAATAGAAACCCGCATTCTGCTTGCCATTTTGAATTGGAAAAAAAGAGGTCACGGACAAACAATCGCGCTGGATTATTTAGAACAGGCCGTCGTGACGGCACACGAATACGGGTATACACAGGTGTTTGCTAACGAAGGTGCGGAGCTTGTCAATATGCTGTCACGGATGCAAAAGCGTACTGTGCAAAGCAATTACTCAGGCGAAAAACTCCCTTTCGGTTTTGTAAAAACGCTGCATATTGCCGCAATCACCGAATCAAAACGCTCCAAAGGGCTTACGGGCGGGAGGTCTCCCGAAGATTTAATATTCACGGACAAACAATTAACGGTTATGCGTTTGATGTGTGAAGGCTTAAACAGAACCGAAATCGCGGAAAAAATGGGACTTAAACCAAACGGCGTAAAATCTCATACAACACTCATATACAAGAAACTTGATGTGTACAGCAACATAGAAGCGATTATGAAAATTAAGGAATTGGGATTGTTGAACGAGAAGGGGAAGGAATGAAATAAGGGTATGATGTATTCTCTCTGTTCGGGCAGCTCGTCCTCATTTACCGCGTAGATTTTGCACATATTCATTATCGTTTCCTTTTGTACCGGTTGTCCCTTAAAAAAGGGCGTAAAAAAAATAGGACTAAGTTGGTGAAACCCTTGTAGTTGTTGGGTTTTCTTAACTTAGTCCTATTATAACAGAGTCATTGATTGCTATGAAACGCACGTTATTTTCAAAGAAGAAAATGTCGGTATAATAGCTGACCATCGCATTATTACGTCCGAGTCGAGATAAATCCTTACACACAACAATCGAAACTTTACCCTGCTGTATGTCACTAATCATTTGTTTAAACCCGCTACGTTCAAAAGAGCGGGTTACGTAACGATACTTTTTATTATGCAAGCCCCGTTTCCGACTCCTTGTCGGAAATAAGACTCGTTGCTCGGCTTTTCGCCAAACTCAATGCCACCAACATAGTTGTACAAAATCTCGATTTCGCGAGTGCAATTTTCTTTGTCAATTTCGTAAACGTAAATCTTGTCGATGAACTCGTGAACGATTTCATAATCAAGCTCATCAATAAACTCACGACTCTCAACAATTTTCACAAATGCGGCGGCATTGTTTTTCTGCTCATCGCTTTGCTTTAACAACCGCTCTAACTCGGAAATTTTCGCAGTCAGCGTTTCACGCTCTTCGGTATAATTCGATGTCATTGTGACAAACTGCGTTTCGTCAATCTTACCGAAAATTTGGTCTTCATAAAGTCTGCGAAATATCGTATCCAACTCACAAAGCCGTGTTTTCAATCGTTGATATTCCTGTCGTGCATCGGCGGATAACTTAGTGAGCGTTTGCTCATGATTCGCCTTTGCATCTGCAAGAAACACTTTTTTGTTTTCGGTGATATAGCGACAGACCCTCTGAATATCAAGCAAAACCAACTCCATTAAAACGCCTTTTCTGATATAATGCGTAGAACACTGTGGGTTGTACTTAGCAGAAGTGTTCCGATAAGTTCCGCAATTATATCCGTGTTTTCGCTCTGGCGTTCCTTTGCCTCGCTGAACATACATTCGCTTGCGGCAATCCGCACAAAACACCAATCCCGAGAACAAATCAACATCATCGCTTTTACAAACTCGGTTGCGTGTTGCAAGTCGTTTTTGTGCAAGGTCAAACGTCTTTTTGTCAATCAAAGCCTCGTGGGTATTGAGAAATTCGTGTTGCTCATCGTAACTGTGCTTAACGACTTTCTTGATTTTATACGAGGCTTTGTGCGATTTAGATGTGTAGGTATGTCCCAAATATTCTCGTCTCACAAGCATATCATAAATCGCTTTATCGCTCCACGAATAGGGGAATTCGTCTGTTCCGTTACCCCATCTTCTGCCTGTGCGTTGGATTAGCATTGCGGTGGGTGTCAAGCATTTGTTGTTATACAAATACGCTTGAATTTCACTGACACGTTTACCTTCGACGTACATTTCAAAGGAACACTGTGAAGCGAACACACAAGGGGAGGGCATTTCAGCCGTTTGAATAGATTTTGAGTTTCGCCGGAGGCTGCTTAAACTTCGGGGGTACTTAACGATTATTGGTGGCAAGTAAAATCTTTGACCGTCTGCTTTGGTGTATCTTATCAGTTTTTTGAAATTTCTAATATTATTTTGAAAAAGGGATTGACTTATTATGCTGGTCAGTGCTGAAAAGACATCAAATCTCAAGCAAGATGTTTTGAGGCAATTAACACAGTGTTACGAAGACAGAGTTGTGGCAGAGTCTGGCAATTAAATCAAAATCAGGGGCATAGCAAAAAACTTTCAAAAATCCCTTTACAATCACGGATTAGTATGCTAACATAGAGATTGAGAAAGACTGCTTTGCCCTTAGAAAGGTAAGGGCAAAGTGAAAAATTTAAGAGTCGCCTGCCTTTACAGGGTATCGACAAAAGGACAAGTTGTAGAAGACGACATTCCCATGCAGAAGGGAGCTTGCCGGAATTTTGCAACAGAAAAAAGGTGGCACATTATTGACGAAAAATTAGAGAAGGGGGTATCGGGATTTAAGGTGTCGGCAGAGAATCGCGACGAAATTCAAGAGCTTAAAAAAGATGCCGAAGACAAGAAATTTGACATTCTGCTTGTGTTCATGTTTGACAGATTAGACAGACGCGAGTACGAAATGCCGCTTGTTATGAAGTGGTTTTCGGAGAACGGCATCGAAGTTTGGAGTGTTTAAAAGAGGGCGAACAGCGTTTCGAGAGCCACGAAGATTCCTTAACTTGCTTTTTGAAACCTGGCAAGAGACAGCATGATTGTCAGAGTGTGGGATTGTAAGGAGCGCAGATAAAAAAGCTGCAAGTGATTACTTGCAGCTTTCTTGAACTCCCCTTGTTGGACTTGAACCAACGACCCTGCGGTTAACAGCCGCATGCTCTACCAACTGAGCTAAAGAGGAATATTTTCGAAATTAAGGTTAGTTACCTTACACTTGCTCTACCAACTGAGCTATGGAGGAATATAATAAACATCTTGTCAACACCATTGTCAACCACTGAATACAAATTCAGTAAAAGGCGTCACCCGGATTTGAACCGGGGATCAAGGTGTTGCAGACCTATGCCTTACCACTTGGCTATGACGCCGTACCATGCCATTATCTTGTTGAGTGTGCCGCAAATCTATGAACAATACCTATTATACTACATATTTTTTCGTTTGTCAAGGGGTTTTAGAAAAAATTTTTATATTTATTTTTTACGAAAATAGAGCGTGCAAACGCTTGCATTTCTTGCAAAAATATGGTATAATAACTGTAACTATGAACAAACACAAACCATTCAAGCGGTGTTTCGGGCTATTTATAATGGGGATTTACCTCGTTTTTTTCGGCGGATTTACGCTGAATGATTACGACGAAACCACCGCTACTCACCACTCCAAAGACGGCTATGTCATACTCCCTCACGCCGACGCAGGGTATATTAAAACCACCACAAGCGCGCGTGTGAGCATTCTCGGCGCGTGTAACCCGGACTATCCGCTGTATATGGACGGTGAGCCTGTCGAAATCACGCCTAACGGCTTCTTTTCTATATACTGCGAGCTGATTCTCGGGCGAAACGTGTTTATGTTCACTAATGACGATTTTGTGAACGAACTCGTCATCACCCGCACTACTCCTACGAAAGTTCCGCCTATAAAAAGGGTTGATTTTGAAAAACGGCTGTTCGGCAGAACCATGAGCGGCAATGTATCGCGATTTTACGACGGTAATGACAACGAAAAGCACGGAACACCGCTCGCGACCGGGACTACGTTTCAGATTGTCGCACAGCATGGTGACCGTTATATTCTGCACGACGGTTCCTACGTGTATGAGAATCGAGTGGAACTTCTCGGAGACGACGACGAGTATAACAGCTATAAACACCAGCTCTACAGCGTTGACATGGACGCAAAAGAGCGCGAGGCAATCGTCACGGTGTATCACGCCAACGGCGCGCAGTCAGAGCTACGCGTCACTCCGCACGATTCGCGCCCTGTCACAGGCTATTTCGCGACATTCGATGATGACGGAGTGTTGCAAGTGGTGTTGAACACCGCCCCTGCGCGCCTGCAAGACGCAGTGGTGATGATTGACGCGGGACACGGCGGTGACGACCCAGGTGCGTTAGGGCCTCCGGGAGAGTACGGACCAATGGAGAAAGACTTCAACAAGATTGTAGCGCGGCGCGTGACAGCATTGTTGGAGAGCTACGGTGTAACAGTGGTTTACTCGGGTAGCGGGAACACACACGAACCCCGCGTTCTCGAACGAATCGAACGGTTTGAGGAAACGCCTGTGTTTGATTTTGTTTTGAGCGTCCACGCCAATTCCATGGCAGTAACGAGTGATTTTACGTCCGGTCAAGGCTCACTGATGTTCTACACATTAGACCACTCGGAAGAAGCGGCAGAAATCCTGTTGCGGCAAGTTGCCGACGCCACTGAACAGGAATACGTCACGCCCATTCGGCGCAATTTCGCTATGGCTCGCTACACCGCCGCACCCTCCATGCTGTTTGAAATGGGGTATATGTGCAATCCTGACGAGTATGAACGTATGTTAGACGAGGATTATCTCGACACGATTGGTACAGCTCTTGGTGAGGGGATTATCGAGTATCTTGTCGGTAACGGCGCGCAGGACATTCCCGAAACGTCCGACACCGAGCCGACAACTGCGGCTAACGAGACGACAGTCACACAGGCTGATACAGCGGAAACAACCGTTTCGCCAAGTCCTGAACGTCGTTGGTTAATCGCACTCCCCACTGCAATTGCGCTTTTATCAGCGGCAATCATTATACGTGCTTTCATTTTGATTAAAAAATATAAATAAAGCGAGGAAAAAGCCATGTTGAAAAAGACCAAAATCGTATGCACATTAGGACCGTCCACTAAGGAGGACGCAACACTTCGGGAGATGATTAAGGCGGGTATGAACGTCGCGCGGTTTAACTTCTCGCACGGCACTCACGAGAGCCACAAGGTCACGCTCGACCAACTCAGGCGTATTCGTGAGGAAATGGGCGTTCATATTGCCGCGCTGCTTGACACGAAAGGGCCCGACGTGCGGTTACAACAATTCAAGGAAAACCCCGCTTTTGACGGCAGGCAGGAGTATCAGCTTGAGGAAGGGCAGTCTTTCACGTTGCACGCCACAGAATGTGAGGGAAACGAGAACGGCTGTACAATCAACTATAAACATCTCGCAAGAGACGTAAAAGTGGGAACGCGGATTTTGCTTGACGACGGCTTGATTGAAATGAAAGTCATTAAAATACACGGGACGGACGTGGTGTGTAAAGTCATGAATACGGCAATAATAAAGAGTAACAAGGGAGTAAACGTCCCCGAAGTGCGCTTGAGTATGCCCTATATGAGCAAGAAAGACCGTGATGACATTGAGTTTGCCATCAAGAACGAGTACGACTATATCGCGGCGAGTTTCGTGGGGACGGCGCAGGACGTGCTTGACATACGCAGGATTTTAGACATCAACAAGTGTAACACGATTCGTATTATCGCGAAAATTGAGAACGCCGAGGGCGTAGAGAACATCAAGGAGATTCTTGAGGTCAGCGATGGGATTATGGTAGCGCGCGGCGATATGGGCGTGGAAATCGACATGGCAGAGTTACCGTCAATCCAAAAGAAACTTATTCGTATGTGCTACACGTCAGGCAAACCCGTTATTACAGCAACGCAAATGCTTGAAAGCATGATTCATCACCCCCGCCCGACTCGTGCGGAAGTCAGTGACGTTGCCAACGCCGTGTATGACGGCACAAGCGCGGTTATGCTGTCGGGCGAAACAGCAGCAGGGCTACATCCTGTTGAAGCGGTACAAACCATGGCGGCGATTATCGCCCGCACAGAGAGCAATATTAACTATTCCAGCCAGTCCCGCCGAGGCGACAACGTATACATCTCTGTCACTGACGCGCTGTGCCACGCCGCTTGCTCCACCTGCGCGGAAGTCGGTGCGGACGCGATTCTCACGGTGTCCATTACCGGGAAAACGGCGCGATTACTCAGCAAGTATCGCCCCGACCACCCCATTTACGCTTGTGTAACTGATGAACATATTGCGCGGCACTTGTCCTTGTCGTGGGGAATTTATCCGTTGGTAATTCCTGTCATGAAAACCGCCGAGGAGTTAATGGATAAGAGCGAACGCTTAGTCCGCGATGTCGGTTACTTAAAGAGTGGGGACGTGGTGGTTGTAGTAGCGGGCGTGCCTATTACAGGCCCTACTAACATGATAACCATTCACCTTGTCGGTGAATCGCTAATCAGCGGAGTGGGCATTTGCGGCGATAAAGTGAAAGGGGACGTATGTGTCTGCCACTCTGAAGCCGACGCAATCGAAAACTTCCGCGAGGGGCAGATTCTTGTGATTTCGTCCACGACTAACGCTCTGTTGCCCATTATCAAGCAAGCGGAGGCAGTCATCACTGAGGAAGCGGGTGCAAGCTCACACGCGGCGATTGTGGGGTTGACGCTTGATAAACCCGTGATTGTGGGCGCGAAGAACGCAACGAAGTTGCTCAAAACCGGCATGACAGTCAGCGTTGACGCTACACGCGGCAATGTGCTGTTGTTGGAAGATTGAGAGGAGGGAGAAAGTAATGATTAAGAGAGTATTGGCATTCTTTGTTGCTTTAACTGTTTTGATGGTTTCTACACCGCTTGTTTCAGCGGAAACATCAAGTTTCAAAGAAGTACCATGGAATGAGGCGATAAATGCTGATTTTTGGGGGCAAGGCATTACAAACGAAAAACTTGCAGAAATGGTATCAGACGGTACAATTCCGACAAATGTTACTTCATTGCAGTTAGGTAACAACCAAATTAGTGACCTTACACCGTTGGTAAAACTGACAAGTATGCAAATGTTAGATTTGGATGGCAATGATATTGTAGATATTTCATCTTTATCAAGTTTGACGAACTTAGGTTATTTGCGCCTTGGTCACAACCAAGTCACCGACCTTTCGCCTTTAATCAACTTACCAAATTTAGGTACAGGTTTTGGCGGATTGTCTTTGAATAACAACCAAATCACTGACATTTCGCCTTTAGCAAGCATTACAAACCTTCGTTGGTTGAATTTAGAGGGAAACCAAATCACTGACTTAACCCCGCTTGAAAACCTCATCTTCCTCGAAAGTCATTTCGCGGGCTTAGACACACTCCCCGTCTCAGAGGAGCAAATTGAACATCTACACGAGACGCTACGACAAAAGCGCGCGAGCATGGACAGGTCGGTGCTGACGTTTGGTCACGTTCTCGGTCTTGAGCCGTACACCATGGCGGACGCGTTGCAGATTTTGCGCTACTGTGTGAACTTGCCAAATGTCATCGACGATGATGAGTACGGGATTGCACTTGAGGCAGCACTCATTGTAAGTGAGGGCGAACCGGGCATGGCTGACGCGTTGCAGGTGTTGCGGTACGTTGTGAAGTTGTCGAGTGTGTTTGACGAGCGATAACAGTAAAGGAGAGTAACCTATGAAAAAACGTATACTTAGCGTGTTTATCGCGCTCACTATGGCAGTCACGGTTATGCCGATTCACGACAGCAATGCCAGCCTTACAGGCGTGAACTATGCGCGGCTGTTGCAATACTTGCTGTACTTTTACGACGCGAATATGTGCGGCGGCGATGCAGGTGAGGCAAGCGGCATGACGTGGCGCGGAAACTGTCACGCCTACGATTCGCAGATTGACGCGCCGTGGGGCGAAAAAGTTGACTTGTCGGGTGGTTTTCATGACGCGGGTGACCACATCAAGTTCGGCGTGACCGCCTCTTATGCGACAATGACTATGGCACTCGCGTACAGGGAATTTGGCGAAGCGTTCACAAAAACAGGGCAAGATGAACATATGGAAATCATACTCAAGCGGTTCGCGGAGTATCTGCGGAAATGCACGTTCATGAACGCAGACGGAACGCTCCGTGCCTATGCGTATCAAGTGGGTGACGGGCGTGACCACAACTTCTGGGGGCAACCCGAAACGCAGACTGCGGGGACTTATCCGCGAATCGGTTACTTCATCACTCCCGACCACCCCGGCACCGACCAACTTATGGCGGCGGCAGGCGCGTTGGCAAGCGTTTACTCGCTATTCGGCAACGAAGACGACCTCAAATGCGCGTTAGCACTGTACAATGCCGCAAAATCGTGGACGAAATACGCCCGCGGTGACGCGCGTTCGCAAGATAGTTTTTATCAGCGATACAGCGCGAAAGCGGGACCGAACGGTCTGTGGCAGGACTACGGTGTGGCGGCAGCAATGTGGTTGCACGTCGGGATGGGGAACGCGACAAGTGCGTATCTGACCGATGCGGCGACGTTTACGGCATTGCCCACTCCGTCGGGTTATTCGGCAGGGTTCGATTACTGGCCCTTGAGTTGGGATTCTGTGTGGCAACTCTCCAGTGCGCTGTACGGCAGTAACCCTGCGCCGAGTGCATGGGGGCAGACCACAGGCGCGAAACGTATTGATGACGACACCTATCAAGTCACACAGTCGGTACGTAACAATCCTACGAATTACGTGTTCGTGCATGAGTGGGGGTCTGCGGTCATGAACGCAGGGTTGCAATTCATGGGGTTAATTTACGATAAGTCAACCAACGCGAGTACAGGTTCGGGTTCGTATACGGCATGGGCACGGGGTCAGACGGACTATCTGATGGGCGCGAACCCTATTAACCGTTGCTATATCACGGGGTACTCCGAGAACTCCGTGCGCTTCACGCACCACGCGGGGGCTTCGGGGCATACTACGCAACCCACATCTTCCAATCGCGGACGCGAACAGTTAAATCTGCTCGTAGGCGCGCTGGCGGGCGGGCCGATTAAAGCGGACGGAACGCACAACGATTATGAGGACGATTATGTCGGCAACGAGGTGGGTATTACGTATAACGCGCCGTTAATCGGGGCAGTGGCGGGGCTGTATTTGGCTTACGGCAATGACAGTATGGTTCCTGACACTTCAATTAACAGCGTAAAACCTACGCACGTTTATCCGCGCACCTCTGCGCCGCACCCTGCGGATTGTACCGCACACGGCTGTACGATTGCGCCTTGCAATCGCCCTTGCGACTTGCACGGCTGCACAATCTCACCCTGCAACCGCCCTTGTGACTTGCACGGCTGTACGACTGCGCCTTGCAATCGCCCTTGTGACTTACAGTATTGCACTACTGCGCCCTGTGACCGCCCTGAGCCTACTGTGCCGACGACTTTGTTCATAAGTGCCGCAAATGCGGAACAAAACGGCGGTTGGCTTGAGATTACGAATCCCACGCAAAACGCCGTTTGGTGTGCAGGGTTTACGCTTCAAGCGGGCGATTCTGTGAAATGGCGATTCCCTCCTGTAATTGTGCGCCAAAATACGACTGTGCGCGTTTGCACCGTCGGAAACAATGCCGATTCCGTCTTAAAATATATGCAGTCGGATTTTAAGTTCACGGAAGGAGATATAATCAAGTTAGCGGATTTGAAAGGAAACGTAACTCATCAGTTTGAAGTGGCGGACGGCAGTTAGGGTGTTGGAATGTAATCTAAGGTGTTCTATATCGGTAGTCCGAATACATCTCGTGTTAGAGCGAACCATTCCCTCACCCAGTAAGTTGTGATAACGGGGTAAGGTGTTTGCGAGGGAATAACGCGCACTTCGTCAAACAAGTCCTCCGCTAACATCTGCGCGCGCCACAAGTGAAATCCGTCCGAGATGATGACGATGTTTCGCGGCAGGTTTTCCTCCGCGATAATGTCGCTTGCGAAGCGTAGGTTTTCCTCGGTGTTGACTGA
>Ga0082212_10008694_pt1 | contig 13220 bp, 13 predicted proteins | sample TergutNt197P3_FD_71548 | JGI IMG/M metagenome (GOLD analysis project Ga0082212, IMG submission 71548) | Neocapritermes taracua P3 segment gut microbial communities from Petit-Saut dam, French Guiana - Nt197 P3 | ecosystem: Host-associated > Arthropoda: Insects > Digestive system > Gut ... | reverse complement strand
AGTGAATGAGTCATTCACTCACCACGAAGATCACGAAGAACCACGAAGAATATTTTTAAAAAACCTTCGTGTCCCTTCGTGCTCTTCGTGGTGAAAAGAGGTAGTTGTTTTGATACTGTTTCTAACTCAAAATTCCCAAGTCCCTAGCCATTAATCCCTAATTTTATTTTCCAGCGTTCCATTTGTTCGCGCACTTGCTTCGGTGCAGTCGAACCATAACTCTGCATCGCGGCAACCGCTTTTTCCGCTCCAAACACATCATACACGGAAACGTCAAGCGTCGGTTCGATTTCCTGCACAACGTCAAGCGGCAGTTTTGCCAGCGGCACCCCGCAATCCATTGCCGCTCGTACCATGCGACCGACGATTTCGTGTGCCGTCCGTTGCGGAATACCACGCTGTATCAAGTATTCCATCAGCGTTGTCGCATCCAGGTATCCCTCTTCCAATCGTGATGCGATGACCTCACGATTGATCGTCGTCTCGGCGACCAGCGGTGCGGCCAACGCCAGCGACGCATCAACCGTATCAAACGAATCAAACAGCGGTTCTTTGTCCTCCTGCAAATCGCGGTTGTAGGCCAACGGCAGTCCCTTCGTCAACACGATGAGCGACTGCAAATTGCCGACAACCCGCCCCGTTTTACCGCGTATCAGTTCGAGCACGTCCGGGTTGACTTTCTGCGGCATGATCGACGAACCGGTACAAAACGCTTGCGGCGGCTTGATAAAATTGAACTCCGAGGTTGACCACCAGACCCATTCTTCCGCCCATGTACTCAAATGCAAGGCAATCTGCATAAGGCAAAATGCAAATTCCAACACAAAATCACGATCACTCGAAACATCAAGGCTGTTGGCCGCGATGCGTTCAAAGCCGAGGTACTCGGCGGTTTTTGCACGGTCAATCGGAATGCTCGTTCCCGCCAACGCCGCCGCTCCCAGTCCGAGCGTATTGACCCGTTTGCGACAATCGGCCAACCGTTCGCGGTCACGCTCAAACTTCTCGCAATAACACAACCAATAGTGCGGAGCCAATACCGGTTGTGCCCGTTGCGTATGTGTATAGGCCGGTATGACGATGTCGAAATCCGCATCGCAACGCCCGACAAAGGCTTTTTGCAATACGGTCAACCGCTCATCAATTTGGTCAATTGCGTCACGCACCCACAGCCGAATGTCCGTCGAAATCTGATCGTTGCGACTTCTTGCCGTGTGTAATTTTCTGCCTGCATCACCGATGCGCTCGGTCAACTTACTTTCAATGTGCATGTGTATGTCTTCCAGTTCGATTTTGAACTCGAAGTCGCCACGTGCAATCTCCTCACCGATCTGCTTTAACCCGTTCTCAATTTGCACAAACTCGCCGGCACTCAACACGCCGACATCGGTCAACATGCGTGCGTGGGCAATCGATCCGGCAATGTCCTGCTTGTACAGCCGCCGATCAAAGCTGATACTCTCGGTAAACAGCTCGACGCGACGGTCGGTCGCCTCGGTAAATACGCCACCCCACGCTTTCGCTTTGTTGTTTTCCAATCCTTGACTCACGGGTTGTTCTTCCATTTTCAGTTTTCACTCTCCGTGTTCGGCATCCATTGGACGAGGTTCAGCCCCACCGACAGCCAGCCGTCCCTCGTCGAAAGATGCACCGGTTTGAGCATCATAATGCCGTTGTTGCCTTTGATGACCGAAACCTTCCATTCCATCGGTTCCGCCGTGATGCGTTCCAGTTTCTTCTTGACGATGGCGCGAATGGTCGTTTCACGCATGGACAAGCCTTTTTCAGGATCGAAGCCAAGCGGTAAGACTTCGGGTGTTTCGGCAACGACCAAGCGGAAACTTGCGCCCGCAGCCTCAATACGGAACGTAAATTCAATTACCATTCCGGGGTAATCGGTTCCGGCACGCTCAATGGCCGTCGTTTCAACAACAGCCTTGATGACGTTGTTTTTAAAACTCACTTCGATCGGCCGGTCGGAAAACGCAATCGTCAACATCGGTTCATTGGTGTCGTCGTTTTCTTGTTTTTCCGGCATTTGAGGGAACAGGTCTTTCAGCTTGGCCAAGAACTGCTCTTCAAATAGCGTTTTGCCGCCCAATTCACACTCTCCCGCGTTACTTGCCAGCGATTCATGCACTTGAAAAAGCAGTTCCGCTTTCGTCGTGACAGTCGGCGGCTTGGTGAGGGCCGTCAATTGAAATTTGTTTCTGACGACGGCCTCGACCGACATATTACTTCTTGTCGTTTCCATTTGATCAAACTGCAAACGCAAACTCTTGGCATCGTTTCGACCGTTGAACAACTTCATCATCTCTTCATTAAACGCCGCCACAATTTCATCAACTTCCGAATTGAATCGGCTGTTGAATCGGAGTTTCGTCAGTCGCTCCGATTCGGCATCGGACGCAGGCTTGCGTTGGTCAATCTGGCTCGGGGCAACCATTCTGACCAGCGGAGCCGGACGTGTATATTCAATCTTGCCAACCTGCGAGGTGAGATTTGCATCGGTTTTGGCAGGGGTTGTCTTGATCGAATCATTCGAAATGACAATGTCTTTGGTCGTCTTCACCATAGTGGTGTTGTTACTGGGAATTCTTAGCGGTCCTTGTGATCCTACGGTCTTGGTGTCCAATTGCCCTTCAAGTGTCACGCGAATAATCGCCGAATCACGACTCGGCACATAAGCCGCTCGTGTTTCGCCAATCATTTGTCCCGAACCACGAACCCAAGTGCCGAGAATGATGTCATTGACGGTCACCTGTTCGTCAACATCCCGTAAAAAAAACGTAGCAATGATGTTTGAATTCACTCGTACTTTCAAGTTCGGTTGCATTATCGACCGGTGTATCAAAGCGACCAAATTGTCCGCCTTATGAGTTTCCGCCAAAAATTTCAGACAATCCGAAACAGCTTCGGCATTGGCAACATCCGGCGATTGCAGATAACGATCAACCAACCCCGGCAGGGAATCGAAGACGGCTTCCACTTCCTCAATGTGTGACTTTTGGTTCTGCCGCCAAAGCAGGAGGCGGTTGGCCACAAGTGATTTTTTCAAACGAATAAAGGATGGTCTTTGGAAGTCAGCCCCATCTCCATCCAAGAGGTCGAGAATTTCACCAAGAAGCTCCAAGTCGGTTTCCGCTTCTCGCAAGGACTGTTGCATTTCATCAAGCATGAACAGGTCTTCCCACTTTTGTACTGTGGCCTTTGGAAAAATCTTGCGTATGCCGACACGGAACATGCTGATTTGGCGTAGCGTTTCCGTTTTTGGGTTTGGTGTCAAGGGAGCCGTGATTTCCTTCACCACAGCTTGCTTGGCACTTTCGCACGCCTGAGAAATTTGGTCGACCAGAGCGGGGGTGTTTTGGTTTGTATTTCCGTTTTGGGATGAAAAAACACGGTTTCCAAACGAAATGACTACAAGAGTCATAACAAAAATAGTTACGACATTTCGACAAGACCGGATTTCGAAAAGCGGCATTTTTTTCATAGAGTATCTTTCATGTTAAATTCCTGTCCGATCTCAAATGGAATTCGATTTACTCTGTCAATACAATTAGACTGCGTATTTAATTTCGGACATAATGTTTACATAAAACAACAAAATCAAACAAAAGATATTATATACACAAATTAGATAAAATCGAGTAAGGACAAAATCGATTGAGTGTTTTTTGCAGTTTTTTTTGGAGAAACATAGCGATATTTCGGAATTCCGAATTGTGGTAGTTTTGCCAAAAATTCAGACATTGTAGATAACAGTACCTATTCCAATTTTTACCGCACGGATTCTGTTGAGTTCTTTTTTTGGAAAATTACACTTTTTTTATAGACATTGCATCTTGCCTGATTAAACTATCAAACTGACTGACCATATCTTATTTTGCGTAGATCGTGTATTTGCTAATATTTACCAAGTTTCTTTTCATTCAAAAATTTCCCTAAAACACTTTTTTAATGTAAGAAAAACTCTTTTTTCTGTGAGAAAAATTATGAAACTCAATTCAAAGCATCTTTGCTTGTCGATTCAATTGCGATTTGTAACCCTTTGTAGTATTACAATCATTGCAGCTTTAATCACACAATATTCATACGCTGAAACTCCTCCAACATTTTCAGTCAGAGCAGACAGAGGCGTAGGAACATTTGAAAAAATAATCAAAAAATCAAATGAATCCGTTGTGACGCAGGACGAAAACAGCGACGCAGGCATTGCAACTGTCGCGGATGATGAGAATGAAGAGCAAGTCATTCCTTTGCCGATGATTGACGACGAAGTCGGTGAAACGACAGAATCAAGTACGGAAACGGACGAGGCGATTGTCACTGATATTACTGATATTGCCGAGGTTCAACCTTCCGTGAAAGAGCAAGAAGATATCGCGGATGGTCAGTGGGCCGGCTGGCTGACGGATTATCGCAAGGCTTGCCTGCAAGGAAAATTAGAACAAAAAATGGTGCTTGTGTATTTTTATGACACGAATACAAAATCGCCCTACTTGGCCTTTGAAACCGAGTCGCTGGCCGACAAAGAAGTACAAAAATCACTCGAAGAATATATTCTTGTGCGTATTCCCGTCACCGTCAAGCTGTCGCCAACAGGCAAGCAAGGCGCAATTCAACTTCCCGGTACGGAAGACGACCAAAAACAACTTGACAAAGATTCAGAAGACGCTGACGAAGACGATACAGTCTTAGCTGAAAATGTAACGCAAATCGACGGCAAAACGGTTATTACACAAACGATTTACCCGACCCCCCAACCCTTTAGTGAAAACCGATACACGGCTTTGCGCCCGAGCGGCGAGACCATCGATGCCACGAGACTCGTAGCACCCGGCCGTGACATGGGCAGCGTCGCGCAGTTGAAAGCGGAAACATTTGACCTGATGTTTTCCAACCTGACACAGGAAACTATGCTGATACGGCACCCTGCGTTTTATGAAATGCTCAACACACCGGGTATCGCCATCATTGATTTCAAGCACAAAGATGCGGAGTACTACGGCAAAATCGTCAGCGTGTTTCCATTTTTGAAGAAGCAGCCCTACACAGTCGAGCAGACTCGTGCGATGCTGACCCTTCCGCCGGGAACGGTGACACAGCGTTCGGTGATTTTCGCTGTACGGATTCATCCGGACAGTCCTCAAAGCACGTCCGGCGAATTGAGTCCTCGACTGGTTGAAGAATCGCGTTCGGCCAGTCAATACCAGGCCGACATCCGCAAACAGGGACACCACAATTGGGACCGACGCTTCCAGCAGATCAACATATACTTGCCGACGGAACTTTGGGCATGCGAAGTTTGCGCCGAAAGTTGGGAAGGGCAACATCTGCTCGAATCGGCCATTGAGTGCGTTGCGTGCTGGCGTTATTCCGAAGGCCACTGGTCGGCGGTTTCTGCGGAACACCCCTATTACGGCTACGACATGAAACTCGGAACCAACGGCATCTGGTACGGCACCGGCGTATTCGGCAAATGGCGTCACCCCACGCTTGCCAAAGCGGGAACCCTTTCCGGTGGTCAGTCACAGCAATTGCCCAAACGATGATTCCCGGTGGTGTGGCTGAAAGACTGTCCGATTTGGCCACCCCATTAATGATCTTGGCTCTGGTTCTCTTGCGCACGCGACTAAGAATGTGTCTTTCACCGACCATGGCAGCCGGGAACGGAGTGTAGCGCAGTGACCGGATCGAACGCTCAACGCGAAAAAATCCGATCGTTTCACTTCGTTGCGATCCCGGTTGCCATTCACAATATTTGATTTGACAGGGAAATCGTAGCAGTTTATTACGCGAACTAATACATTACTATAAGCCTGTTCCAAGCACATTTCTCGTCTCAGTAATGGTAGATACAGTAATCATAATAATGACTGATTCACTAAACTTGGACGATTTCTGTCAATATTTTTCACAATTCGTAGCGATTAGCCTGCCATATAATTCGAACATCTTTGTAAACAATTCATTTTTAAGGAGTTGCGAAACATCAAAAAAATTGTTGTTTTTTTATCAAAATACTGAACATTTGTAAATAATGTATTGACATACATGTTTTTTTACATTATGTTTACAAATAATTGGTAAAAGTAATATAAATTGTATTAGTTTGAATCACTGACCAATGAGCCTTTTTGCTTTGCATTCATATTGATCGAAGTACGTGAATTCATAATGTAGAAATTGCGTAAATTACATATTTTTCTTTAGTCTTTTCTTCTATTCACTGGCCATTTTACTCGAAAAGTGCTAAAATAAACAAAAATTGAGTTGATAACTAATACTATTTTGTTTAAACTAACGAACGCTAGTTCTTAAATATTTGTTGTTTGCAACATTGTGTTTGCAACATTGTTGGGAGAAACAAGCATGACAAAGAAATCTGCTACGCGAGTTAAACCAGGTTTCTGTGGCAAAACAACGAAAGCCGGTAATTGCGTCTTATCCCGTTCTAAAACTCTGAAAAAAAAGACCTCGTTTGGTTCAGTCCCAGATCGTCCGAACAGGCATCATCTTTTTTCGTCAAACACAAGTCCGAACAAAACCAAGAACAACTCAGTTGTCAACTCGTTATCAGGACATCGCTTACAAAAAGTGCTTGCTGCGGCAGGCTTTGGCAGTCGCCGCGAGTGCGAAGAACTGATAACAACCGGTCGTGTCGAGGTTGACCATCAAACCGTCACCGAATTAGGCTTGCGGGTTTTTCCCATGACACAGGAAATACGTGTCGATGGCGAGCTACTTAAAAAAACACGACCTGTTTACATTGCGCTTTACAAACCAAAGGGTTATGTCTGCACGAACCGGGACCCTGATCACCGTCCGAGGGCAATCGACTTGGTTCCGGAAAAACTGGGGCGGCTCTTTTCCATCGGACGGCTCGACCTCGAAAGCGAAGGTCTGCTGCTGATGACCAACGACGGAACATTGACCGAACAATTGACGCACCCCAAGTATGAAGTGCCAAAGTGCTACCATGTTCAAGTAGCCGGATTGGTTGAACCGTCAATTATCATACAATTGAAAAAAGGTGTGTGGTTTTCCGAAGGTCACGCCAAGGCATCTAATGTTATCATCAAAGGAACGCACAAAAACAGCTCGATTCTCGAAATTGAGTTGAAAGAAGGAAAGAACCGTGAAATCCGGCGGTTGCTGGCGAGACTCGGACACAAGGTCCTGTCGCTGCAACGAGTTGCAGTTGGCTCAGTCAAATTGGGCAAGCTGCGACCCGGTGAGTATCGTACATTGATGTCTCACGAGGTCGATGCACTTTATGCTGCCGCAGGAAAAAATAAACTGAGATAGCTGTGTAACCACACCGTTTTTTGTCACAACAGTGAAAAAGTTGCCTATGGGCAGTATGTCAGTAGTCAACGGATCACTGCCAACTGAAAAGAGGCAAACTATGAGTCTTGTCAAAAATATGTACATAGCCGCCATCGTTAAGTTGCCTGATGACAGCAATGACGACCAAATCATGGAGGAACTGATGTTTCTGCTGATGGTTCGGCGGGGGATGAACGATTTCACGCGTGAACGTACAATAACAAATGAAGAAATGGAATGGAGTATGAATCAATGGAAAAGGAATTAGTCTGGACCGCCGAAGCGAAAGAGATGTTGATGCAAATCTTCGATGGCCTTGTAAGCAAAGACTCGACGATGGCAGCCAGTGTCATACGTGAGGTTTATGCGAGAGCACAAGTCCTGCTGAAGACGCCGGAGATAGGTTGGCCGATAGAGGCTGCTCCAACAAACCGGATTGCTCCAAAACGGGATGTACGTTATATACGTTACGGCCATTACCGTATTGCCTACGAGGTTCTTGTACCCGATTGCATCGTCATTCTCACCGTGTTCACCGCTCCCGACAGGTCCGAACCGGCGGCTTTTGGAACTGTCACGTAACAACACCCCCGATGTGACGAAGTTCATCTATGAAACGGATTTGGGATGAAATAGAAAAACGGCTGCGCAACCAATCGCTGCAACTGCAATGGGAGCGATGGCAACAAACGGTTGTACGAGTTGCGGAAAAAGTGCCGTTTTATACGGAACGTTTTACTGTCCCGCACGCTCCAACGCTTCGAAGGCAAGGCCGTCAGCGTCAACGACCAACGGGACTTGGCCGTCGAATAAATCACTATCATCAGAACCACAACGGCAAGAGAACGGTCAAACCCATTGAGACTCGTGGCTCTCTGATTGGACACTTGCTTACGCGGCGGGTTCTGATTGGCCGAGCCGATCACGACATGGCGTTTTGTGCCTGGATATAAGACTCGAGGCGATGCGGCACGGGAATGACGCGTTCACGGTCGACGCCTGTATCATATTTGCTGATCAGATCGGTCACGTTGACAATCTCGCGAATCTTCTTACACGCAACGACGGTTTGCTCAAATTCCTCAAATGTCAGCGACTGGCGACCGTCGCAGAGTGCCTTTTGCGGGTCGGGGTGAACCTCAATGAGAAGGCCATCGGCACCGGCGGCAGTTGCGGCAGCGGCCATGGCAGGAACATGCTTGTAATAACCCGTTGCGTGGGACGGATCGACGATGATCGGCAAGTGCGTGCGGCCTTTGAGTAAGGGAACGGCACCGAGAGCCAGCGTAAACCGCGTATCGTTTTCAAATGTTCGGATGCCGCGCTCGCATAAGATGACTTGGTCGTTGCCGCCGAGCAGAATGTACTCTGCTGCCATGAGAAACTCGTCGATTGTCGCGCTGAAGCCGCGTTTGAGCAACACGGGAATGCGCAATTTCCCGGCACCTTCGAGCAAACGATAATTCTGCATGTTGCGCGTCCCGATTTGTACGACATCGGCATATTGCGCAACCAACGGCAACTCTTCCGGCGTCATGGCCTCGGTGACAATGGGCAATCCGGTTGCTTCGCGTGCCTTGGCAAGCAGTTTTAAGCCTTCTTCCCGCATACCCTGAAATGCGTAAGGGGAAGTACGCGGCTTGTAAGCTCCCCCACGAAGTCCCGATGCTCCTGATTTTTTGACCGACTTTGCCGTTTCGACAAGCTGTTCCTCATTTTCGACCGTACAGGGGCCGCCGATGATCGCATAATGACCGTTGCCGACCGCCAGTGGCCCGATTTCAACCTTTGTTCTCTCCTTTTTCGCGTAATAGGATGTCAGCGTTCGTTGATGATCGCGCGGAGGAATGACCAGTATTTCCTCAACGCCCGATACTTCGAGCAATGATGCCCAAAACAACGAAGCATCATGCAGTTTTGATGAATCGAAGGACTCCTGAACCACCAGAACCTCTTGCCCCCAAAAGACGGTTTGATAGAATTCCAGCGTCCGTTCGTCCATCTGGGATTTCACAAAAGAGATTTGGTCCGCAGTGGCTTCTTTTTTCATTCGAATCAGCACGAGAGATTCTCCAAAAAAACGGGCGACGGTGGCGTCAGTGTTAATATACGGATTAATTCAAACAACTTCCAGTATAACAACAATTTCAGGAATTGTCTAATTAGTAAATCCCCAAACTTGGGCAAATCACAACTTTTCGACAAAAAAACGGTGACGCGCCCCTATTGATCGCATAGATTATCAAGAAAAGGGTAATACGAAATGGAATTTAGCTCCTCAAATCATTTTCAACGCGGAACATAAAAAACTGAATACGCAGAATTCCGTTTCCGGCTGCCATTGTCTGGTAAGATATTTCAAATTCCAAATATTCGTTCAATTTTCTCTGTGACCTTGACACGGTCGTGCGACGGCTCAATCACTCATCGTCCATAATCGGCCAGCGGGGTTATCTCAAACAGGAGAATCTTATCGGGAGAATCGCCCGGCAAGGAACAGGACCAGTAGTAACTTTTGCCATGACGGAGTTTGGCATCACGTAATGTTTTGTGAATATTTTTCGGAAGTTGCTTCTCATCAAGCCAGAGGTCTTTCTCCGATTCATCGGCTTCGGATGCCGCTATGTCGAGTAATTCCTGCGGTGTCCCTGTCCGATCGGTAACGTGAAAACGTCCGTCACGGCTCGTGACAATGCCAATAGGGGTTTCATACGTGCCTGAATACAGAGAGCGTGTTCCGGCCAAACTATAGTACCGCTTCTCAAGGACGAAAAAACGGGGCGATGTCGCGTCGCTTTCAATGCAGCATAGCCGAACCGTCATCGTCAGCACGAAAGGAAAACGGTTACGAACCAGAAAGCGTTCGTATTGGATATTCCCTTGATCGCCGGAGACGGTGCCGCTTTCTTCCATAAGGAGAACAAATTCCCCGGAAGTAAACGAAAAGCGGGAATAATGATAGACGATCCCGCCAAGTAAGATGACGAGGATCAGCAAAAACAGGAAACCGCCTAAAATATTTCGCCTGTATCCGGCAGAAGAATTAGCTCCTCGCTCAATCACCGTTTGGTCCGATACCATATCGTCAGCTTGCTGGCGAAGAGGGTTCCGGTTTTGAAATTCTTTCATTCCCCACCGCATTTCAGGAAAGCATCCATTGGAGCCCCGCAAGGATCACCGCCATCAGAATGACCAGCATGATTATTGTGCGAACGGAACGAAACAGGATCGTCGGCATCACCTCACTACGTGTTCCCTGATAGACGAGCGAAAACGTGATGATAAGCGGCAACGCAAAAAACAGTAGGGGGATTCTATCAAGCATTATTTTCTTTCTCTTGATCGCCCGGATTTTTCTTCTTTTTTTCCTGCTCGTTTTTTTCCGTTTCAATAATCGGTCCGGAAATGGCATCAAAGACAACGAGAATATTCATAAAACCTGCAACGACGGTGAATATTGTACCCAGTTCAAAATAACGTCCGAGATGCTTATAATAATCGTTAATCGTTGGGTTATTCTCAGGTTTTTTGGCATCAGGGCTGTTCGGCGGAGCCATCAGGCCGCCCCAACGTGGCGGAAGCCCTTGTTTGACAAGATTTTCCTGCAACACCGCCGGAATCGCCGCCAGACCGATAAATGCTTGCGGGATAAAGAAAATACGCTTTTCACCCTTATTCCATTTTGCGTAAACCACCCTGGCCGTTCCAATCTCTGGGTGGCTACCCAAATAGCACCCGAAGAGAAAAACGCTCATAATACAGACAAAAAAGAGCACGGCCTTTTCCTTGCGATCCTGATACCAATGGCCCAGCCCCGGCACCAGCCAAGCGAGAACCGCCGCCAGAAACGGATTTTTCAACTGACTTGTATCGAAAACCTCGACAGGTTCCCGTGTTGTGCCCTGCTGTTCTGTCTTTTCGATCACGATTTTATAGCCACAAAAAACGATGGTTCCTGTTACAATCCCATACCCCATCTCCCATTGTGACATGAATGAGGCCGTTTGACAAGCCGTCCTGAAGAATTTGTCCCGGAGTCCCAGTCCATCTGCAAGTTTCACGGAGAATTTTTAGATCGTTTCAGATTTTTCGTCATATTAGGCTCAGGCGTAATTTTTTTCCGTTTTTCCTTTTAACTCCCAATTGTTAAACGTTTTATAGCGAATTGCGTGTCTTGGTCACAGTGGTTTTTCGTATGGCAAATTCGACCTCCTCGCGGCAAAACGTGTTGAGTTTGACGACACAAAACTGGGCACCTTTGTTATTTGCTCAATGCCTGTTCAAACTCGGCCAGTGACTGGCAGTCAAGAGCAACGTCCGTCAGTTGGCCAAGAACGTCAAAGTCATGGATTGTATGTAGTTTGTCACTGATGGTAGATGGTACGTCGCCAAAGTTTCTGGTTAAAAAACGTAACAAGGTTTCAACTTTATCAGTCGCCCATACATTACGTTCTTTGGCCTCACCTTTTTCAAAGCCGATAACCTCACCTTTTTCAAAGCCGATGGCGACGCCTGCTTCATACTCTTCTTCGAAAATCGTTTTAATCATCGTTTGCTCCTTGTCCTGAAATATTGGTTTCAACGCCTGGCTTAACATCGCTTTGTCAACACGGCGATTATGAGCCGCAAATGCTTTGACCACAAAATCCAACGCTTCTTTCGTCAATTCGATTTTCTGTTCCTCGTCGGAAATCTCAATTAGCGGCAACAAGGCCTCGGCAAATTCATCTTCGTGACCTTCGAGCATCTTTTTCAAGATGCCCAAGACGAGGCGTAGCACAGTGCCGCCGACCAGTCGATCAAAATCCCACGTTGGAAGGTCCACCACGTCGTACTCGATTTCAACCGTCTTCCCCAGCGGTCTGCCGTCGCTGTCTTTGGGCAGTAAATCCGCCATCTTGGGAAGCTCGCCACGATGCGGTTTCTTGCCCGTTCGCAACACAATAAAATAGGGTGCCGACAGCGGTTTGCCCGCCTTTTTTTCGGCATCCCAAATCGAACTGATATATTTGTGCAACTTGAGCGGGATTTCCTTGAGGCTGTCGCTCTGATGTTCAAAAATGATGACCGCCATCAAATCGCCCTGACCGTTTTTCAACGGGCACTGGAAAACCAAGTCAACAATGCGCTCACTACCGTCCTTGCCGATATAGTGTGTCGGGGCCGGTGCGATCTTCTCAAGGTCAATGGCGTTGACGAATGTCTGGTCGGCATAGAACAACAGAAAATCGACAAAAACCACAAGCCGACCGAACATCCGTTTCACGAAAACGTCAATGTAATTGCCGGGAGATTTTTGTTCGTCCTGCTGTTCGTCCGTGCTACTCATTTTACTCTCTCTTGAAATACCTATAACACTATTATTCTACACCACCGACGGCAAAAATCAAGACAGGTTTCATTGCAAAATGTGATTTTGTACAATAAATATGCTGGAGAACCAACATGACCGAATTCGAGCCGCAATTGGAGCTAAAACCGCTTCCCAAGATACCCTTGCCGCTAGGCTGGAGCGAACTCGTTTTGCTTGCCTTGTTGCATGTCATCACATTGGCGCGGCTGGCAATACTCAACGCTCGCAACTGGCCGGACGGTTCTGAGTGTGACGGTCTGCGGCTTCGTGGTGAAAATGATAGGTTGAAATGCGAAATCGCATGGCTGGAGCGTGAACTCGCCATCAAAGACGCCAGATTCAATTGCCTCACGCCCAAAAAGCGACCGGAGTTTTTGCCGACTGAACGTCTTGAAATTCTGCTCATCAAAACCGCTCGCGGACTCAACAATTCACAACTTGCCCGTCGGTTTCAGGTCACAGTGCAAACTGTACGTCGCTGGTTGCGAGGCGTTTGTTTGGGCAACAATATCGTTCAACTCCCTGACAAGCCGAC
>Ga0082212_10008693_pt1 | contig 13221 bp, 7 predicted proteins | sample TergutNt197P3_FD_71548 | JGI IMG/M metagenome (GOLD analysis project Ga0082212, IMG submission 71548) | Neocapritermes taracua P3 segment gut microbial communities from Petit-Saut dam, French Guiana - Nt197 P3 | ecosystem: Host-associated > Arthropoda: Insects > Digestive system > Gut ... | reverse complement strand
AGCGGATCTGAAGCAATAATTTTTGATGAAATTCCTACACAGGCTACGGCAGATGTAGCGGAGGCAGCTGCCATATTAGCCCAGGGGGCGCGATGTTCAGCAATTATTGGTTTTGGCGGCCTTAAAGTCCAGTCCATTGCCCGTATTACCGCCATGATTGCCAAAACCAAAACCAGTATTTTTGATTTGCTGGATGGAGTAATACCAAAGGAAGAATTTATCCCGTACATTGCCATTCCTACAACAGGCCGCGATCCTTTCCTTTTTTCCCGTGTTTATATTGCTGTAGATCCCCGCGATCGTTCGGCCAAACTTATTAAATCACCCAGGGGGTTATGTATAACGGCGATTGTGGACGGAAGTCTTTCAGAATCACTTTCCGGCAAATTTGCTTCCACTACCGCTTTTGATGGTTTTTGTGTTGCCGTAGAAGCATATTGTTCTACAAAAGCATCGTTCTTTTCTGACGCTTTGCTTGAACAGGCAATTGTTCTTTATATTCAAATGATGGATTCCTATGTCGATAACAACGTAACCGATATTACAGGCGGTGCTACCAATGCAGGGCTTCTTACAGCAATGGGTTGTGCAATCTCTTCGCCTGGAATAGGGACAGCCCTGGCATTTGCACTTAATGGCCGTTTTCCTGTTGCAAAGTCCTGGTGTTCCACCATTTTACTCCCCTATGTTCTGGAACGGCTGGTTTCTGCAAGACCGGAAAAATTGGCAAAAATTGCAACCTTAATGGGGGAACCAACAATGGGCGCCCCTGTCGGGGAATCGGCAAATATGGCTGTAGATTCTATACGCCGCCGAATCGGTATACTTAAAGTACCAGCCCGGCTAAAGGAATACAATCTTTCTTTGGATCGCCTGGTGCCGACAGCAGAAGCAGCAAGAAACCTGGAATTTGTTGCATTTTCTCCCTGGACAGTTTCTTCCGATGACGCCTATGATCTTTTAAAGCAGGCGTTTTAAAAATAGCGTTATTCGGAAACACAGGCTTTCGAATAATTTCTGCTTAATAGGTAATTATTGACCACTCAACACCTCCATTGTATACTACCAATACCAATAATAGGGGAAAGAGATGAGTCAAAAAGATCGAAAAACCCGCGTCCTGTTTCCTATAGGCGCAAAATTGGTTATTATTATTTCCATTTTGGTACTTGTATCGCTTGGAACAGTTACGTTTTTGGTGTCTTATTTCAGCCATCAAGACGTTCAGCGTACAGCTGAAGATAATAACTTTACAGTAAATCAGCGGGCTGGTTCCCAGGCAGAAGGTTCCTTTAAGGCAGTACAGACAGCTGTGCTTCTTTATCTGGAAGTGCTGGATCGAAGCGCATCGGTTGATACCAGAGATCCTGAAATGGAATGGTTTTTTTTCAACCGGAACCAGAACCTGGCTGCCATACAAGTTGAAAAACCAGGATCCGTCAGTTCTGTATTTATACCAAACGAACAATTTTTTCTGGCTAATAATATTAATAACGAAGATGCAGAAAACTATTTAGCACAGGGTTTTTCTGCTGTAGAGGACAGGATTAAACTCTTTAATGCAGGGCCTATTTTTCAGCTTTCCCTGATAACAGCTGTTTTTAACCGCCATGGTAAAGAAGGAAATGAAACAGTTCGGATCATTTTTAACCCTGACGATCTTTCCGAATCCTTTGGTACCGGAATTAACACCAGTTTTATCATTACCTCTTCCGGTGATGTACTGCTTCACCCTGACAGCGATCTGGTTTTGGGAGGGGCAAATTTCTCTTCGCTCCCCATTGTAGCTACAATGCAGCAGGAAGGGGACAATAACAGGAGGCAGATTTCTTTTGCTGACGATTCAGGCATTATGTATTTTGGCGCCTATTACCGGATTGCAGGAACGGATGCTGCGGCAATTACTACCATACCTCACGACATTGTATTTGAGGCGGTTCAAAGTATTACACGCCAGAATTTGTTCCTTACCGGTATAGTCCTGGCGCTTGCAATACTTTTTGTATGGTTTTTTTCCAAAACAATCTCAAAACCTGTGCAAACCCTGGCAGATGCAGCACTGCGTATAGAAGGAGGCGACTTTGATGTAGAGCTGACGCCAAAAGGGCATGATGAGTTGGGGCTTTTAACGGAAAGTTTCGGAAAAATGTCCAGCGCACTGAGTATCTTTGGGCGTTTTACCAACAAGGATATAGCTGTCAGAGCCATGCGGGGGGAGATCAAACCCGGCGGCCTTTCTAAACATGCTACCGTTTTCTTTTCTGACATCAGGGGTTTTACGGAAAAATCGGAGAGATTTACCAAAACATACATGGAGGAAGCATCCAACCGTATTGTTTTATGGCTTAATGAATATTTTACCCGCATGGTTGACTGCGTAGAAAAAACCGGCGGTGTTGTTGATAAATTTATCGGCGATGCTGTTATGGCTCATTGGGGTACGGCTTTTACTGCCGGAAGCCCTGCAGAAGATGCGTTTAACGGTGTTAAGGCTGCGCTGATGATGCGGGCTGCCCTTGGGGAACTTAATGCAACGCGTATGAAGGATGATCCGGGGAACCCCGAAATACGCATTGGCTGCGGTTTAAATACCGGTATTGTTACTGCCGGACAAATAGGTTCTGAGCAGCGCATGGAATACACAGCCATCGGCGATCCGGTTAACCTTGCCAGTAGAACTGAAGCGCTTAATAAACCTTTTGGCACAGATATTTTAATTACCGAAGATACCTGGGAACTTATAGGAGATAAATTTATTACAGAAGAGATGCCTTCGGTTACGGTAAAAGGTAAAGAAAAACCGGTACGGATATTTGCTGTTGTAAATATGAAAAATGTTGCCGGTCCCAAAACACTGGCGGAGGTTAGGACTCTTCTTGGAATTCCCACTCCCAAGCTAAACAAGGTAAAGACAGATGAAGAAACAAAATACAAAATTCAGGGCAATTGATCTAATCATCATTCTGCTTTGCCTTGGCGCTGCCGGCGCTTCGGGAACGGCTTTCTGGATGGAGTATAACCGTACGCTCCAAAAGCTGAATGAAGATCCGATAGGCGTAATTGTTTTTAAGAAACGCGTTGCCCAGCGCAGGTTTATCGACCGCCTTGTATGGGACAGACTTAAGCAGGCTTCTCCTATATATAACGGAGATACCATCCGTACCACAGAACAATCCGAAGCGTATATTACATTCAATGACGAGATAACATACCTTAATCTGGATGCAAATACGCTTATTCAGATTTTTTGGGATGATATAGAAGGCGCCAGGATCGATTTTTCCGCCGGTCATCTGGAAGTTGTTTCCGGCTCGAAAGGCGTTTTAATTGCAAGCGGATCATCTGTAATCAGGCTTAATGGACATGCCAATATGAATAAAGGTCAGGAGGGATTTGGTCTTTCGGTAATGGATGGACAGGCCAGTTTCGACGGAATAGAAGTAGCACGGGGCAATATTCTGGCACTTAACTCGCGCGGGGAACAGAGCACAGAGCCGATGATAGCCATGACTTCTTTTGGCAATTCTGCCCGTGTGCTGGGAATTTCTGGTGAGCCGTCTCCTGTAAATTTTTCCTGGAATACATCCAACTTTAAGCCGGACACCCAGGTAATTGTAGAAGTTGCCAGGGACCGGAATTTCAGGAATATAGTAACAAGCAGGGTTGTTGGCGGCGAAAGTTCTGTTTCTATTCCACTGGATAATGGTAATTACTATTGGCGTGTATATCCTGTAAATGCAGAAAGCCGGAATCCTGTTAATCACTTGTATCCTTCCGGTACTCTGGAATTGATCCCTGCTACTGCCATAACACTGGTAACTCCAGTCCGCCAGGCAGAAATTATTTCTCCGGCGGATGCAGCGGTTGGTTTTTCCTGGTCTCCTGCAGAAGGCGCCGTAGGATATCTTGTAGAGATTTCTTCCAATGCAAACATGAGTAGCCCTGCTGTAACGCACCGGGTAGAAGGCACTACTCTGACGCAGACTGGTATTAGTGCAGGCCGATGGTACTGGCGTATTACTCCGGTTTTTCCATCATGGATAAAAGGCAGTGTTCCGCCTTCTGCCGTAAGTGAATTTTCTGTTATACAGGGCAATCCTGTACTTGCTGCTCCTGTTTTAAACTTTCCTGCACAAAATGGAACAATATTTACTGAATCAACAGGACGCCGTCTGCTGTGGACTCATGATCCTGATGTATCTTCCTGGCTTGTTGAAGTTGCCGACAATTCCGGCATGGCAAACCCGGCTGTGCATCAGACTGTAAACCGGAATTACTATGCTTTGCCTGAAAATATCGTACAGCCAGGCAAGACCTGGTATTGGCGTGTCAGCGCTGTAAGCGGGGCTGTCCCGGTTGTTTCTTCAGTAAGGAATTTTGAAATACGTGCAGGTAGTCAGCCATCATCAGGTCCTGTTGTTGCTTCAACTTCTTCCCCTCCGCCGGCAGTATCAACACCCCCGCCTGTATCCCAGTCGGCACCGCAGCCGGTGTCTGCGCCTCCTTCTGTACCTCCACCGCAGCCGGTAGCAACGCCGCCGCCCCAGCCGGTTACTCAGCAGCCACCCCAGCCGGAACCTCAGACAACACCGTCGCCCCAGCCAGTTACTCAACCGGTAACAACGCCGCCGCCTCAGATAATAACTCCGCCGGTAACGCAGCCGGAGCCTCTTCCTCAAGTTAGCCCCGACGATTGGCTTAGGATTACGCCTTCTAGCACACTAAGCGGTTACTTCCCGCCAGACGGGTATACCGTTACTACAGGTCAGTTGGAAAATACTTCACAGGTATTATTCAGTTGGGAAGGGAGGGCTTCTGAGTATCGTTATGCATTGTACCGTGCCAATGGAGAGGTGGTAGTTCCTCCAACATCAGTAAGGAATGCTTCTTATGTTTTGGCGAATCCAGGGATTTTAACAGAAGGCGATTATGTGTGGCAGGTATTTGAAAGAGACAGCCGGGGCAGTTATAACCTGCCAAGTGTATCTAACCGCTTAACCGTAACAACGGGGCAGGCTGTAATTAGAAACCTTCCGGTTAAAGATCCAGGAGCATTGTATGGAAACCGGTAAACGTATGAATAAGCCCTGGCTCTTAATAATAATGCTGTTGGCTGGATTTTCCGCTTTTGCCCAAAATGGTGAATTTGAAGAGAACCTTGCCGAATCACAGTTAAGTATGCCGGATAGCGAATCCGGTAAGGACTCTGACGAACCACAGCTTAGTATGCCGGATAACGAATCCGGGGAAGACCTTGCTGAACTTCAGTGGAGTATACCGGCAGAATTAAATGACGGAAGCACCAGTTATATTATAAGAACACCGGACGGACTCTTTATAAATCAAATTATTGTTTTTCCTGATGTCCCCAATACCTTTCGTTATGAAGTGGAAATTGAACAGGAAACAATAGCAGGGTACGAGAGTGTTCAAAAACTGGAAACCGCAGAGAATAAGTTTGAAGTGTCATTAAAGGCAGGCAGGTATCGCTACAGGATTACTTCCCGGAACAGAATGAACCTGGCGGAAGGCCAGTCAGACTGGCAAACCTTTCTGGTACTTCCTGCCATACTGCCAATACTGGAAACATATCAGCCTTATTACGGCCTGTACTACGAAATGAAAAATACGGCCGGATCCATAACTGTTACCGGAAGGGATTTTTATTCAGAATCCGAGTTTGCCCTTGTTCACCACAAAAGAAATTCCGACTGGACCGGAGTAACGCTGGGAAATCAAAATAGAGTTTATATCCCAGACATGGTTGCAGTAAGCGGCAATAAAGCAATCCTCCATTTTAAACCGGGTAATTTAAAAATGGGGAATTACGATATCCTTGTCCGTAACCCCGGAGGGCTTTGGGCTGCACTTGGACAAATCCGTGTGGGACAAAAAAACTGGGCCGACTGGACAATTTCTTTTGGGTATTCACCCGCCTTTGCCTTCTTTGATTTAAAGAACGCAGATTATAATAGGTGGGATCCTGTTTATGGAAATGTTACCCACAGGCAATTGGATCGTTTTGAAGCACGTGGCTACTATTTCCGCCTTGGCTTTATCCCCCTAAAAACAACCTATGGAAACTTTGGTATAGAAGCGCAATTGGATTTTATTGTAGATAACATGGTGCAAAATGATTGGGACAGACAACCAGGCGGTTTTGGCCGGTTTTTTGACGCTGTGCGTTTTGGTACTATTAATCTGCTCTATCAAAATGTCTATAACGAATACTGGCAGCACAATGCCCGGCTTGGCGTTGGGTGGGGTGATGGGTATCACAGGTATGAAACATTAATATATAACCCTTATTACGGGTGGTTTACCAGTTATGAGAATCCTAATGCCCTGTATCTTAAATTAGGATATTCTGCCCAGTATTTTATCTGGAAAAACCTTTATGCGGAAGCTGGTGTAGATTTTGTATTTTCTCATATTTCAAAATTAAATCATTGGCACTTTATGCTGCGGCCTGCTATAGGTATAGGCTGGCAGGGTGGCAGATGGGCAGAGTGGGCAGAAGTTGCCAGAGGGGCAAAGAAGGGCGAAGATTATTCCGTTCCGGTAACAGATAAGCCAAGGGCAGAGTGGCTGGTTTCTCTGGGCTGGGCGCCTATGATCCCTCTGACAGGGTATGACCGTTATGGGTGGAATGTTGGCTATTACGGTAGTCCCTCTGTTTCTCCGGGGTATACCAGCGACGTAATGCTGGGAAACTTTAACCCCCTTGGGTTTAATCTCCGAGCTGCTTATATTCCTCTTCACTGGGGAGATAACAAACTTGGTATTGAATTTGAAATGTCTATACTTAACATTCCAGGCCGGCAGAAAATGCAGGAAAAAGACCGTTGGTGGCCCTTGATCAGTGAAACTGTACTCGGGGTACGGTATCAACGAGTTCTGAGCGAAAACTGGCAGGCAAATTTCAGGGTTGCCCTTGGCATGATTCCCCTTTATGTTTTTCAGACAGGCAGCGGAGGAAAGTATTTTTCTGATAGCTACACTTTGGATTTAGGTTTTAAATTCGGCGCTTCTGCCCAGTACTTTTTCTGGAAAAATGCATATGTAGAAGGCAGCATTGATATAGTGCTTACAAAAGCTGAACGGGATGAATATTATGGCATGAGCAGCGATCCCCGGCTCTACTTCCGGCCCAGTATCGCTATTGGCTGGCAATTTAACCGGAATACAGAAACCGGCCTCCGCCTTTCAGGGAAGGGCATTCCATACAATGAAGAAACAAAAGAGCCTGTGATGCAGCAGACGGAAGCACCGGAGCAATATCCAATAGAACATACAGAAGTACTGGATATTGATCCAATTGTGCAGACAGAAACAGCGGAAGAGGAGTCTGCGGAAGAGTGAGTTTTCCAAAAATAATTGCTTGTTAATTTGCTAAAGACCATGTTACACTATGCAGAATATTGTTCTTTATATTCGGCTAAATAGCTTATAAGCAGGCAGGATATGGCACAGGAAAAAAAATCTTCTTTTGCATTAAAATTTACATTAGTTGTTTTATCAATTATCTTTGCTATTATTTTTACTCTTTCTGCATTGTTTTTTACAAATCTCCGTTCAGAAACCCATAAGGAAGTAGAAACCAATGTCAGCGAGAGTATTGCCCATTTGCGGGATAATATTACCTCTGTTCTGGATAAACAGTCGGAGCTTTTATACAATACATCTTATAGCATATCCGCCCTCTTTCAGCTGGGTGATATTTCCCCGTCTGACATGGCTGATTATTTCAGGATGGTAATCGAACGGACGCCCGAAGTGGAAATGCTCTACTATACAAATAACAGAAAATGGGATATTCCCGGCGGCTATGGAGCTTTTTCTGATCCTGGCTTTCACCCCCCTGATACCTGGAATAATACGCAACGTCCCTGGTTTCTTGACGCCAAAGCGGCCAATGGACAGACAGCATATTCAGAGCCATACCTGGACAGTAATACAGGCGAAAGCGTAATTTCGGTTTCAAAAATTGTGTATGATAACACCCGGAATGATATAGGAGTTGTTGCAGCAGACATTCTGGTTACAGACCTGAATACCATGGTTGCTTCAAATAATACCCTGGAAGATCAACAGGTTTTTCTTCTTAATAAAGACGGTTTGTTTATCACGCATCACGATTCCAGTGCAGTTATGGAAAAGAATTTTTTTACAGAGCTGGAACTTGAACAGTACGAAGATAAGGTACTTTCTTCCGATGTCTTTTCCATTATGGATAAAACCACATATCTTTATTCAGCGCTTATACCCGGCGCCAACTGGTTTCTTGTTTCATCAATTCCGCAAAAGGCAATTTTTGCGGAAGTAGATAAAACCCTTACAAAACTGTTAATTATCAGTGTAGTTGGTTTGGCAATTGCTGCATTGGTTTCGATTCTTTTTACTTTTAATATGCTTACAGTTCCTCTGCGGAAAATAATGAAGGTTGCAGATTCCATTGCAGTCATGGATTTTACAGTTGATATAAAAAAATTCAGGACTGATGAAATAGGCGATATGCAGCATGCCCTGATAAAAATCAGGGACAGCTTGCGTAAGGGCATTAAAGATCTGGAAGACCATGCGGCAAAAGCGGTGGAGACCAGTGAACAGCTAAATAATGTTGTAAAGGATTCATTTACTGCAATAGAATCAATTGGCAGCAATATGGACTCTATGGACAATAAAACATCCTCGCAGGTAGACTCTGTAAATATTGCACACGATGCCGCTATGGAGATTTATCAGCACAGTGATTCTTTTGAAAAAACAGTGCTTTCCCAGTCTGAAAGTATTGCCCGGTCTTCCACTATTATCGAAAGTGTTGTAAAAAGTATTGATACAGTACGGGAAGTAGTAGAAAGCACAACCAAAACAACAGAAACCCTAAGCAAGTCATCTGAAACAGGACACAAAATGCTGTCCAAACTATCAGAAGAACTGGGACATATAGAAGAAGAATCCCTGACATTGCAAAATGCCAATAAAACCATTGCAGATATTGCTGCCAGAACAAATATTCTTGCCATGAATGCGGCTATCGAAGCAGCACATGCCGGAGAAGCAGGGAAAGGCTTTGCCGTTGTTGCTGTGGAAATACGCAAACTGGCAGAACTTTCCAGCCAGGAATCCGGGGCTATTTCTGCTGAAATAAAAAAAATGGAAGACGTTATTGAACAAATAGCAGCTGTTGCACATCAAACTGTAGACGCAATGAATACCATATTTACCGAAATAAAATCCATGAACGAATCGTTCGAGTCGGTTACCCATGTAGTGGAAGAACAAACAGCTGGCGGTACGCAGATGCTTAGCTCCCTGCGTACTGTACAGGAAATGACAGAACAGGTTCGAGAAGGGGCAAAAGTAATACACCAGAGGAGCAGCTCAATTAATCAGGAGATGGATAAACTAAAAGACATTTCCAAAGAAGTAAGCGATAAAGTTCAGGAGATGCGAAGTGCAAGCGAAGACATCTCTGACTTCCTGTATAATGCAAGAAGCCTTGCCGAAGGGGCTACTGTAGAAGGTTAACCGCCCGGCCATTTAATAAAATGGTTAGGCAAGGCTGTAGTTTTCTCCGTACCGTACTATTACCGGTTCAGCCTTATATTTTTCTTCCAGATATTTTTTAAAGGCGGCCTGCGCTTTTTTTTCGCCATGGACAATTAATATTTTTTTTAACCTAGAAAGATCGAGTTTGTCCAGCCATTGACCGGCTTCTTCATAATCTGCATGGGCGCTGAATGCATTGATGTTTTCTACCTGTGCCTTGCGTTTAAACCATTTGTCGTGTATTTTTACTTCTCCATCCCGGTTTTGAAGTTTACGGCCCAGCGTATTTTCCGCCATAAAACCTACCAGTAAAATAATGGTATTCGGGTCTTCTATATTGTTGATAAGATGATGCTGAACCCGTCCTGCTTCACACATTCCGTCTGCACTGATTATAATAGCAGGCCCTTTTAGATCATTCAGCGCCTTGGATTCATCTACACTGGCAGTAAAGTGAAGGCTGTTAAAACCGAAAGGATTTTTATGATGCTTAATAAACGCTTCGTGAATTTCTTCGTCATAACATTCGGGATGAACCTGAAAAATTGTTGTGGCGTTAGTGGCCATGGGTGAATCAACATACATAGGGATTTCCGGTATTTCACCTTCGTCTACAAGAATATGAAAGTAATATATCAGTTCCTGCGTTCGTTCTATGGCAAAAGAAGGAATAATAATTTTACCCCTGGTGTCTGCTGCCTTGTTGGCAATCCCGGCGAGCTTTTTCATTGCATCATTGGTTTTGTCGTGGCGTCGATCCCCATAGGTACTTTCTATAACAATATAATCCGGCGCCGGAGGAAACTCAGGATCGCGGATAATAGGTTTGCCTTTCCGGCCTAGATCGCCGGTAAACAGAATAGTTCTTTCTTTGCCGTCCCTTTTTATCGTTACATTTGCCATTGCAGAACCAAGTATATGTCCTGCATCGTAAAATTCGCATTGCATTCCGTCTCCCATAGAAAAGGGACGGCGGTAGGAGACTCCCATAATCTGGCTTGTTGCTGCTATGGCATCTTTTTCGTTATAAATGGGAGTCCAGTCAAACTTCTCGCCTTTCTTTTTTGCTTCTTTACGCAGATGCTCAGCGTCTCTGGCCTGAATGCTGGCTGAATCCAGCATTACCAGGCTGGAAATATCCCTGGTTGCCGGCGTGGAATAAATATTCCCTTTATACCCTTTTTTGGTTAGCATGGGCAGCATGCCGCAATGATCAAAGTGGCCGTGGGTAAGAATAACCCCGTCAATACGATCTGCTTCTATGCCAAAATTGCGGTTTTTCTTGTCCGCTTCTGCCCGTGAACCCTGAAAAGCCCCGCAATCTACCAGGTAACTTTTGCCGTCCACTTCCAGCACATGTTTGGAGCCGGTAACTTCTTCCGCGGCGCCAAGGGAGTAAAAAGTCATGTCCACAGAATGCCTCCTTGTTAACTATAGAAGTATATCATAGAAAGAGGGGATATTATTATCCCCTTATTCCTCCCCAAGCAGCCAATCCAATGCATAAATTTGTTTTATGCCATTGTGCTGCCTTCGCGGTACATTGTCTAAAGTTAATAAAAATTTAGGGTTATGATCTTTAACCGCATCCAATGTCGAAAGTTCCCTGTCCAGGGTTGTTTTGTCCAATACAGATTCTGACACCTGATAATATGCTGTACCATTATCGCTTTCTACAACAAAATCAATTTCCGACACATCAATCTTGCCGATATATACTTTGCGATTACGCCGCAGTAGCTCCAAATAAACCACATTTTCCAGCATTCGGCCGGTATCAATTTCCCGATCGCCAAGCAGAAAATAACGCAAACCTACATCAACCAAATAATACTTATTTAAAGTTTTAAGCAATTTTTTGCCTTTAACATCATACCGGTCTGCCTTATATATAATATAGCTGCCAATAAATGCTTCGATATAGTTTTCTATTGTTTGTGAATATGTCTTAATACCGTCGCTGGTTAATGTGTCGCTTATTTTTTTTATAGAAGTAAGATTGCCAATATTATCCGCAATATATTTAATAACCCTTTCCAGCCGTCCTGGCTCCCTTATGTTTTTATTATCAACAACATCTTTTAAAATTATTGTGCTGTAAATTCCGCCCAGATAGTCGCGGATCAAACCGGTATTCCACATTCCGCTTTCGGTTTTCATTGTCATGGTATATGGGTACGAGCTGTTTTCCAGATACCTGCGATACATGGTTTCGCGGGTATCGTTAAAAGGATACGCAGAAACATATTCCCTGAATGACAACGGGAAAATATGAATTTCTACATACCGGCCGGCAAGCATGGTGGCCCATTGCCCGGATTGAAAATGAGCGTTGGAACCGGTTAAATACAAATCAACATTTTCCTTAATAAAAAGCCCGTCGGCTGCGCGCTGAAAATCGCGAACATTTTGTATTTCGTCTATAAATACATAATTTTTTCTGTCTTGCAGCAATCTGGCATTAATAAAATCGTATAAATTATGCCAATCCAGCAATTCATGACAGTCCGGGTTTTCCATGTTTAAATTGATAATCTGGTTTTGCTCAATGCCATTTTGCAATAAATTGTCCTGATAAAGCAAAAGCATTGTTGATTTCCCGGAACGGCGTACACCAGTTACAATTTTTATTAACCGCCTGTCTTTCCACGATTTTAGCCTGTCAAGATATTCCGGCCGGTTTATCATATTTTCCTTCCATTAGTATATTTTCAGTAGTATACCATAAAAAGTATGCAAATTCAAGAGTTTTTTATGATATAAACTAAAAAATAATCTTGACATTGGTTATACTAAATCCCGTTTGTTTGACGGAGAAGACTGGTAAATGGTACGCGGGGAGATTTGGTGAGCTGAACTTCCACTAATACCAACACCAGGCCAAAAATTGTTTTGCTTAATACCTAATACTGAATGCCAGCCACCACCTTCAATAACAACTATTAATTTATCTGACTTTTCATTGGGGAATAAATAAGCCTGGCTGTTATGGTCAGAAAGCATTTGCAGTCTAGCCTGGAAATGGCTTTCGTCTGGAGTAATTATTGTCAAAATTCCTTCTTTTCCATACACTGCCTAAATCATCGGATTTGCTCACCGGTAGTTTATATTGGGAGCCCCACTCAATCCTTAGAGAAGGGGCATTAACCTGCCGGTTTAGTAGCCTTGCCATTTGTAAATTTTCTTTCATCAGGTGAAGGCTTGTTTCTTCCAAAGTGTTTATGGCTTCTTTTTTAATATCAGAAAAAACGCCAACAAAAAGGCTGTTTTCTGGAGATATTAAAGTCTCGACATAAGCGTTTTCAATTAACATTCCGGTTAACCGGTACAATTCGCCCTGTACAGCAACAAGTTCGCTTTCCAGCGAAAATAAACTACTTTCGTATTCCCATTTTTCCAGGCGTATATTTTCGTAGTCCCTCCACGAAATCCTTCCACGGGAAACCAATTGTTGATTGGCAAGTTCAGCGTGGGCGCAAAAATGTGGTGGAGTAAAATCCCACAAAAGGCGTAGCCCGACTGGGATTTTACGGAGCCCGAGCCGCCGTAAGGCGGCGAAGCGCTAACCGATTATTATGTGACGTGCCTATTTACACTATTTTTCCATCAATTATTTTCTTATATAATATTTCCTCTAAATTTCTTCTTCCGTCTATTATTGATATTATT
>Ga0082212_10008692_pt1 | contig 13222 bp, 11 predicted proteins | sample TergutNt197P3_FD_71548 | JGI IMG/M metagenome (GOLD analysis project Ga0082212, IMG submission 71548) | Neocapritermes taracua P3 segment gut microbial communities from Petit-Saut dam, French Guiana - Nt197 P3 | ecosystem: Host-associated > Arthropoda: Insects > Digestive system > Gut ... | reverse complement strand
ACGAACATTTCGCGCAGTTTCGCCCCCAGTTCTTGCCGCACCGGGATGTTTTGCAGGTTGGGTTCGGTGGAGGAGAGCCGCCCGGTGACGGTGGCCGTCATTTGGAAGGTGGAATGAATTTTTCCGTCGGCCTTCGCGGCTTTAAGTAAACCATCCGCATAGGTTGACTTTAATTTGTTGAGCATCCGCGTCTCGAGGATGACCGGGACGATGGGGTGCTGGTCTTTGATGGCTTCCAGCGTGTCGGCGTCGGTCGACCAGCCGGTTTTGGTCTTCTTACCGTGCGGCAGGCCGAGTGTCTCAAACAACAGCTCACCCAACTGCTTAGGGGAGAGGAGATTGACACCCGCACCCACCAGTTTGTCCGCTTTTTCCTGCTCCTCCGCCAGCCGTTCGCCCAATAGCACGGAGAAATCAGCCAATTTTGCCCGGTCAACCGCCACGCCGTAAACTTCCATTTGGGCGAGGACGCGGCAGAGCGGTATTTCCACAGTACGATATAATTCCCAGCAGCCTTCGCGCTCCATTTGCGCCCGTGTATCTGCCCACGATGTCTCAGGCCGCCCGAGCATCCAAGCCGCGAGCGCGATGTCGTCGGTATACGGCGAAAGCGGCCGCCCCGCTTCTAAATCAGCGCGCCAAACCGATTTGACCTCACGCCCAACGCCCTCCGGCAGCTGCGGCGAGTCGCCGCCGACAATGTTTGAGACGTTTTGCGATGATCCGTTAAGTCCGTTTTCCAGCCACTTATCCAGCAACCCCTTGAACTCCAGCTTTGTAAACACAGAAACCAACGCCTCACGGTCGGGCGGCTGACGGACGACAGACGCCGGGTCAAACGCTATCGGGACACGGCAGTCGATCATTCCCAGTTTGCGGGACAGCTCCGCGCTCTCCCGCCCGGCTTCGAGCTTTCCACGGAACTTTGGAAGGACGGCATCCAAATCGCTGTAAATCGCGTCCAAACTGTGAAACTCCTGCATCAACGCCAGCGCGGACTTCTCGCCCACGCCGGGGACGCCCGGGATACGGTCGCTCGCGTCGCCCATCAACGCTTTGAGGTCGATCAGCTGAGACGGGGTCAGGTTGTATTCCTCGAAAATGTTTTCCTCATTACGCAGGCGGGTCTCCTTGTTGCCGACATGGGCGACGGTGACATATAGGTCGATCAGCTGGAAGGAATCGCGGTCGCCGGTGACGATGACGCAGGGGACGGATTGTTCCGAACAGACCCGCCCGATGGTTCCCAGCAGGTCGTCCGCCTCATAACCGGGCGCGGCGTAAATGGGGATTCGCAGCGCGGATAACACTTCCCGCATCAGCGGCAGCTGCGCCGCCAAATCATCATCCATCGGTCTGCGCCCCGCCTTATAACCGTCATACATCTGATGGCGGAAGGTCGGCCCGGGCAGGTCAAAGGTCACGCACAGCCCGTCAGGCTTGTACTCTTTGAGAAGGCGGTGGAGGATGCTTAAAAAGCCGTAGACGGCATGGGTCGGCGTCCCGTCGGCGGTCGAAAGCGGACGGATGCCGAAATAGGCTCGGTTGATGATGCTGTTGCCGTCTATGGCCATTATTGTGCGCATACGCCGCCCTCCTTAAATCCTCTTATACACGTCGCCGCGGTTGTCCGCTTTTAGAATATAAAAGTGATCTTCTTGCTGACAAAAAATAATCCTGAAATCTCCCACCCGTAAACGATATAACTGCGGTTTTATTGTGCCGCGCAAAGGCTTTACATCACCAAGCGGAAGCCTCTCTATGGCATTATATAGTCGCAAGGCAACAGACTTGCCCTGTGAAAGAATAAATTTTTCCGCTTGTTTATGATATTGTATCATCAGGTAACGCCTTAATGCTTGCAAGCATATCCGAACCGTTGACGAAATCGCCGGAATGAAGAAGTTTTTGCATTTCTTCCTCCTCGTCCGGGTCAAGGACAAGTTCTAGTTCGGGCTCTTGTTCGAGATACCGTATGAACGATATAGCTTTGCCTACCTTCTCTAGCGGCAGTTTTGAAATCTCGTCGTATAAATATTGATGCGCGTTTGACATAAAATCAACCCCTTTATATCTTTCGATACTCTTGTCCTTCCTTCGTATCCTTGACCTCAATACCCATCTCCAGTAACTGGGCGCGGAGGCGGTCGGATTCAGCATAGTCTTTTGAATCCCGCGCCGCTTGGCGGGCTTCAATCAATGTTTGCACATCCGGTGGCAACGTTTCCTCGTGGGCTTCTGCCGCTTGACCGAGCCGCAAACCCAGCACCCTGTCTATGTCCGTTGCCGCTTCAAATACTGCTTGCGATTTTTCTGGTTGTCTGGCCATGTTCCAAAGCAATCCCAACGCTTTTGGGATGTTTAAGTCATCTAGCAGAGCTTCTCTCATTTGCGATAGATACGGCTCAGCGTCAGCCGTACCAGTACCGCCTGCATGGGATTGTACGGCAGAAAATAGCCGTTCATACGACGTTTTGGCGGCTTCCAGCCCTTCCCATGTGAAATTGAGCTTCGAGCGATAATGTGCGTTGGCGCAGAAATAGCGGAAGTGCATGGGCGAGAAGCCGCGTTCGGCCAAATCGGCCAGCGTGTAGACATTGCCCAAGCTCTTGCTCATTTTGCCGCCGTCGACCAGCATAAATTCGCCGTGCGACCAAACATTGACCATCGGGTGACCCAAATACCCTTCGTTTTGGGCAATCTCATTCTCATGATGCACCGGGATATGGTCAACGCCGCCGGTGTGGATGTCGAAGCGTTCGCCGAGGTATTGCAAAGCCATCGCCGAGCATTCGATGTGCCAGCCGGGGTAACCCATCCCCCAGGGCGATTCCCACTGCATAATGTGTTCTTTCGGAGCCTGCTTCCAAAGGGCGAAATCAAACGGATTCCGCTTATGCGGGTTGACCTCGACGCGCGCCCCGGCTTGCTGACCTTCCAAATCGAGCCGGGAGAGTTTGCCGTATTCCGGGAAGGCGGCAATATCAAAATAAATCCCGTCCGGCGTTTGGTAAGCAAACCCTTTTTCCAGCAGTTTCGCGGTAAACAGTATCATCTGTTTGATATGCTCGGTCGCCTTGCAGACAATCTCGGGTCGCTCGATGTTCAGCGCGTCGGTATCTTGAAAAAACCGTTCGGTCACGGCGCGCGAAATTTCCCATGGGTCAAGCCTTTGCTCTTGAGCCACCTTTTGCAGCTTGTCCTCGCCTTCGTCGGCGTCGTCGGTCAGATGCCCGACGTCGGTGATGTTCATCACATGGTTGACGGAATAATTCTCAAATTTTATTGCGCGGCGCAGCCAGTCCACGAAAAGATAGGTGCGCAGGTTGCCGATGTGGGCGGTGCTGTAGACTGTCGGCCCGCAAGCATACATCCCGGCGGTTTTTCCGTCGAGCGGCTTAAACTCTTCCTTTTGGCGTGTTAAAGTATTATACAGAGTCAATTTCATTCTCCGTCCCGCGCGCCGTGCGCGCCATTGAGTGCAGCGTCACGCTGCTAGTCCATCCTCTTTATTGCGGGCCAGTGCCGGATGAGATAGTCGATCCCCGACCAAACGGTCACGAAGGCCATAATCCAAGAGGAGAGGGTGTAAATGGTCACGGCCGGCCAAAGCTCCTGCCGATACCAAGGGGACAATATGGCGATGACGCCGAAGATTTGAACAACGGTTTTGATCTTGCCCGATAGATCGGCACCGAGTACCTTTCCGGCGGAGGCGGCGACGATGCGTAAGGTGGAAATGATAAATTCGCGCCCCAGCACCACCACGACAACCCAAACCGCAACGGTGTTTTCCCGCACGAAGTAAATCAAAGCCGCCAGCACCAGCAATTTATCGGCCAGCGGATCCATCACCTTGCCGAAATTGGTGACCTGCCCCATCTTCCGGGCGAGGTAACCGTCAACGAAATCGGTTGCCGAGGCAACGGAGAAGATGACCAGCGCGGCCACCCGCAGTTCCATGCCCATCAAAACCATGAAAACCGGAACCAGCGCGATCCGCGCCAGCGTTATGATGTTGGGGATCATTCCAATCTCCGCCCCTTTCCGTCTCCTTCAATCGCGCCGTCCAGCAGGATTTTGACCCATTCACCGGGGACAACCGGCTTTTCGGATGTAAAGAAAATCAACCCGTCCACGTCAGGCGATTCGGCGTCGCTCCGCCCGAAATAGAGTTTACAATATGAGTCATAACCTTCGGTCAAAACCTCTGCCACATGCCCCTCGCGCTCCCGGTTGAAGGCGTCGATGACGCGGCTTTGCAGAATCTCGACCCGCCGCTGCCGCTGCTTTTTAACCTTCTCGGTGACTTGAAGGAGCAATCCGTCGGCGGCCGTCCCCGCTTCGCGGGAATAGGCGAAAACGCCGATACGCGGGATTTGCGCCCACTGTAAAAATTGCAGAAGTTCTTCAAAATCGTCTTTGGTTTCGCCGGGGAAGCCGGTGATGATGGACGTGCGCAGGACAACGCCCGGAATGCGCTCCCGCAGCTTCATGATCAGTCTTTCCAAATCCGCCCGGGAATAACGCCTGTTCATGGCTTTAAGAACCCGGTCGGAGGCGTGCTGCATCGGAATGTCCAAGTATCGCGCGATTTTCGGCTCTGCCGCGATGGTTTCGATCAATTCATCGGTGATCCGTTCGGGATAAAGGTAATGCAGCCGAACGCGGCGCAGACCGGCGATCCCGCACAAGTCATCCAACAGTTCCGGCAAAGAGGGGTAGCGCGTCACGTCCTGCGCCACAAGAATAAGCTCGGTCACACCGTCGCCGATCAAGGATTTGGCTTCCCGGACGATTGCCTCCTGCGGGCGGGGGCGGAAGGGGCCGCGCAGGGCAGGGATGATGCAGTAGGAACAGCGGTTGTCACAGCCTTCGGCAATTTTGATATAGGCCGTGTGCGGCGGCCCTGTGTGCAGCCGGGGCGTTTCGCTGACGGCGGTGTTCAGATTGCCGTAGCATATAGGCATTTGCCCGTCTAAAACGGCGATTACGGCGTCCACAACACTATCGAAACGCCCCGTGCCGATATAGCCGTCAACCGCCGGAAGCCCTTTGACCGGGGTCAATTTATGATACTCCGCCAAACACCCGGCCAAAATGATCTTAGAATCGGTTTCCATGACCTCGAAAATCTGCTCCAACGCTTCCTGCCGCGCGCTTTCGATGAAAGCGCAGGTGTTGATGACGGTGACGTCGGCTTCCGAAGGGTCGCTTGTTGTCGCAAATCCGGCCTCATGGAGCAGATGGAGCATCTGCTCGCTGTTAATGACGTTTTTTTCGCACCCCATGGCAATCAAGGCAACTTTAACCGTTTTATTCATACTCATTCGCATCCAACGCGTCCAAAGCGTTGGAACAATCCTCCCGGGAGATGCCGTAATGCCGCAGATAAGCGGAGATTCTCCACCTGTCCCAGCCTTTTCGGTGCTTTTGCGCGGCTTTGGCGGCCGCCCATTCGGCGTCGTTGAGATAGCCTTCGGCAATACACCATTCTATGACCCCTTCGGCCTCCTGTTGCGGGAACCCCTTTTCAAGCAGCTTATCCGCCAGCCGTTTGGCTGTGTATGGCTGCCTTGCCAGCAAAGATAAGGCTTTATTCTTCGTCGTCATCAGCCTCTATGGCAACAGGTTTCCCGCCGCGAGCCGAAGGCGCGGCCGCCGCGCTTTTCCGTTTCCCTTGCAGTTGTTCGGCGTTTTGCCTAATGATTTCTTCCAATTCGGCCATTGCTTCAGGGTTTTCTTTGAGATATTGCCGCGCACCGTCGCGCCCCTGCCCGAGGCGGGTCTCGCCCATCGAGAACCAGGATCCGCTCTTCTGCACAACGTCGAGCTGCATCCCGAGGTCGATCAATTCCCCGGTGCGCGAAATGCCCTCCCCGTAAATAATGTCAAACTCGGCTTCGCGGAAGGGCGGGGCGACTTTGTTTTTGGCGACCTTGCAGCGGGTGCGGTTGCCGATCATCTCACTGCCCGATTTCAGCGTCTCGATCCGCCGCACGTCGATCCGCACCGAAGCGTAGAATTTTAAGGCGCGGCCACCTGTCGTGACCTCGGGGTTGCCGTATGTAACGCCGACTTTTTCACGCAGCTGGTTGATGAAAATGATGGTGGTGTTGGTTTTGGAGACCGATCCGGCCAGTTTCCGCATGGCTTGGCTCATCAGGCGGGCATGCAGCCCGACCGCCGATTCACCCATATCGCCGTCCAGCTCGCTGCGCGGAACCAACGCCGCCACCGAGTCGACCACCAACGCTTCCACCGCGCCGCTGCGCACCAGCGCGTCGGCGATTTCGAGAGCCTGCTCGCCGCTGTCGGGCTGGCTGACCAGTAAATTGTCAATATCCACGCCGAGGGCGCGGGCGTAAACCGGGTCAAGGGCGTGTTCGGCGTCGATGAAGGCCGCCTCGCCGCCGCCTTTCTGCGCCTCGGCCAGGATATGCAGAGCCAGCGTCGTCTTGCCCGAGGATTCGGGGCCGTAGATTTCCACGATGCGCCCTTTCGGCACCCCGCCCACGCCGAGCGCGATGTCAAGCGTCGCCGAGCCGGTCGGGATGGCACTGACCTGCATGTGGGTGAGTTCTCCTAAACGCATGACCGACCCCTTGCCGAAATCCTTATCCAAACGGTCGAGGACGGTTTGCAGAGCTTCCTTCTTCTGTTTGCCGTCCTGAATCTCACGGGTTACCGGAGCTTTCGACGGGGCTTTGGATTTTTTCTTATCCATGTTCTCCACCTCTTCTATTTCCGTATACCACGCGGTCGTGCCCCGCGTAATCTTTGCGTATGTTTACCTTTTCCAGCCCGGCTTCCCCGGCCATCTGTTTAACGACCCCGGCCTGGTCATACCCCACCTCAACAATGAACAGCCCGCCCGGTTTGAGAACGGAGAGCCAATCAGGGAAAAGAGCGCGATAAAAGTCTAAACCGTCCCCTAATATTGCCTCCGGCGGCTCGCCGGCGCCAAAGAGGGCGATGTGCGGTTCGTGATCGAGAACCGACTTGTCCAACGCCGGATCATCCGGCCGGACATAAGGCGGGTTGCAGACCAAAACATCGTAATGTCCAAAGTCCGTTGGAGGCGGTTTCAGCGCGTCCAGCAGCCTCGCGTCTTTGCATCCATTGTCCCGCGCCACCGCCAAAGCCGCTTCGGAAATGTCGCCGTACGTCACCTCAACGCCCGGGCAGTTGGCTTCGATCGCCAGCCCGATGCAGCCGGAACCGCAGCAGAGGTCGAGGCAGTTGAGAGTTGACAATTGATAGTTGATAGTTGAGAGGTTACGGAGATACTCCAACGCCACATCTACCAGATGCTCGGTATCGGAGCGGGGGATGAGGACGTCGGGAGTGATTTTCAGCGTTATGTTGTAGAAATCCCATTCGCCAAGTACGTAAGCCTCGGGTAATTCGCTCACTCTGTTCCCCATTTATCGGTGCCTTCCTCTTCGGGGATGACGCGCTGTAAGGCGTCAACGGCGACCTCGATCATGTCGTCGGTCGGTTCGCGGGTGGTGATGCGCTGCATGGCGATGCCGGGGGAGCGGACGATTTTGGAGAGGATGCTGTCGGTGCGCCCGACCAAGCGGTTGATCTCGTAGCTGATGGCAACGACAAAGGGCAGCAATGAAAGCCGCAGGCCGGTGCGGATGAAGATGTTCCCCATCTTGCTGCCGAACTCCAGCCGTTGCAGCGGCAGGGAGATGAGCAAAAAGGCGATCATGCTGACCAGCACGACGGTGAGCAGGAAGCTGGTGCCGCAGCGCGGGTGGAAGCGGGAGCGCAGACGGACATTCTCTACCGTCAATTCATCCCCGGCTTCGTAGGCGGCAATGGCTTTGTGCTCGGCACCGTGATAGGCGAAGGTGCGCTGGATGTCCTTTGTCAGGGACACCAAAATCATGTATGTCAGCAGGATCACAAGCCGCATCCCGGTTTCGGCGGCGTTGCGGGCAAAACTCTGCTCGCCGATCCACGGGCTGAGCAGCCCGCCGATGAAGGTGGGCAGAACGGTGAACAGTCCGACGACCAACACCAAAGCGATAACCATCGTCACGGCGAACAAACCCTTGCCGATGCCTGAAGGCTGCGCTTTCTCCCGAGAGCGGGCTTCGCTCTGATCGGTTGTATCAGATTCGGCCGGACATTCGCCGTCGCTCGCAGCGACTTGGTCGGCCGACCAAAAGAGGGTCTTCATGCCGATGGCCATAGACTGGACAAAGTTGCATACCCCGCGGATGAAAACCCAGCCTAAAATACGGTTCTTTTCTTTGGGATAAGGGGCTGGTTCTTCTTTGGAAATCAAACCCTCCGGCGTACGGACAACGGCGGCGTATTTCTTCGGGCCGCGCATCATCACGCCCTCCAGCAGGGCTTGTCCGCCAATGCTGGTGCGGAATCCTTTTTTGCTCAACGTGCCGTCCTCCTAAATCTGTCGATAAGAGTTATTATACCTCCATTGGAAACGCTTGTCAATCAGGCGATTCCATGATATAGTAAACAACGATAAGAAATGGAGGATGAATGATGAAACGAGTTAAACTCCGCCCGGTTTTGTGCCTGCTGATGGCAATATTGCTCCTTTTGGCTTCCTGCACACCGAACGATGAAACCGGAACGCCCGGCCCGTCCGGCTCCGATCCTCAACCCTCCAACCCCGGGCCGTCGGCCGCCCCGGAGATACCCAACCGCGAAAACATCCACTTCTCCGATTTACCGTATCATCTGCCGACCGCGGAGGAGATAACGAACATTTTGCAGCAGTTTGTCGCCGATATGGACGCGGCGGAATCCGCCGAAGAGCAGATCAGGCTCATCATCGAGAACGAACGCGCGCTGTGCGTTTACACCGATATGGCCAGCATCGCGCGGATTCGTTTCAGCCAAAACGTGACCGACGAAACGCAAGCCGAATCACAGCATTTTTCAAATCTGTTCGCCTCTGTTTTGGCCGACGACCATGAAGCGGATAAGGCCGTTGTAAACTCAAAATACATTGACGAGCTGGAAGCATATTTCGGCAAAGAGATCATCGACCAATACCGCAAAGCCGTGCGGGAATACGATCCCGCCCAAGCCGAACTGCTGCGCACCCTGTCCGAACTGTCAAACCGATACACCCAGCTTGAAGTAGAGTATGACCCGGACATCTTCTACACCGGCGTCAATGCCCTTTACGACGAAATGCTGCCGCTCCGCGAAGAAGTGGCGGCGTTGTCGGGATACGGCAGTTTCCGCGAATACAGTTTTTCAAACTGGTCGATCTCCCTGTCGGAAGTGGAACAGTACATCAGAGACGTCAAGCAAACCATCCTGCCCGTCTATCAAAAAATGGCGGACAGCGTACCTGAAGGGGAGAGCCGCTGCCCGGCCGGGGACTGGATTTGGTATCCGTTTTTGGAGGAAGAAAACCCCGATATAAATGCCCGGGCATATGAGATCGCCGTTCAAATGCTGCGTTCCGCCCTGCCCGAAACAAACCCCATGCTCGATTACATGGAGCACAACGGGCTGATCGACGTGATGCCCCGCGAGAGGAAAGAGCAGGGTGCTTTTACCATGCCCCTTTACGGAGCCAGGGTTCCCTTCGTTTTCGCGCTGCTGCCCGAGCCGGAATGGGTCATCCATGAGTTCGGTCATGCCTTTGAGGTGTTTGAGTGGCCTGACGTCGATACAACATCCCGCTTCTCCATGACGCCGGAAACAGCCGAGGTTTCAAGCGAGTGCATGGGCGTGCTGGCCACCGAACGGTATGAATTGCTCTTCGGCGACACCGCCGATTACGCGAGGATGAAAAAAATCTACGATTTGGCGGAGTCTGTTTTGCAAACACTGCTGTTTTGTGAGTTTGAGCTGGAAATGTATAAAAATCCAAATTTTACACGCGCGGAACGTGACAAGGTTTTTAAGAATTTGCTGGATGAATACCGCGTTGAGGGTGATTTTTCATGGATGTATATCTCCCATTTCTTCACATCCCCGCTTTACACCGTCAGTTATTCGTTAGACAGTGTGGTCGCGCTCGAACTGTGGCAGCTCCTGCAAGAAAACCCGTCCAAAGCCAAACAGAGCTATCTCCGCTATGTCCGCAACAGCACGCAGCAGGATTTTACGGCAAGGCTGCAAGACGCCGGCATGGGCAACCCGCTTGAACGGCGTAATTTGGAGACGCTGGCGGTCTTTTTGGACGATCTGTTTACCTCGGATGGTTATTGGGAACCACAGGCCTTGGGGCTGGCGGGGTAGATTGGGGAATATTTATGGTTTCTTAAAACTCCCGATGTATACATTGATGATGAAAACAGCTCCCACGCTCATATAGGTGACGATTGCCACTATTCCCATTAACGGGATTGTATAAAGGTCTAACGGGTGCATGAATACCTTCTTTAGAGCCATATGAGGCTCATAGCTTTGGAGATTGCTGAGAAACAAAGAAAGATAAATAAGCAAGTGGATCAATATGCAGGACACAATAGGCAAAATCAGGCTCAACCATTTCTTCTTCCATACAAATGAAAAAAGCATACTCAGTGTGAAAGGAATGGCGAACATAGCGCATAGACCTAATAGCAAATATACCTACTCCTTTTTAATAGAATAAGGATTATATGTATTGCCCTGATGTTACTAAGTATTATAATAACACCAAGGCAATACGTTTGCTAGATATTATCGTACATCTAAGTAAAATTTGTACAAAAGCCCGGCGATGTTCATTTGAGCATATTTCAACGACTGTTCAACATAAAAACTCCCTCTTGTAAAATCCTTCAGCATGGCGTATACTGGACAGAGAGTAAAAAGCGGCGTTTTGTGGCTGGCGTGCTAGTTGGGGAGATAGCGGTGCCCTATAACCTGCAACCCGCTACAGCAGGGATGAATTCCGGCCCGAGGATCGCGTTTGTGCCGTCCAGCCCCCGGTAAGCGGTGTTGACGAACCGGTCCCGCGCAACGGTTGCCCGTGAATTATGTCAGGCGGGGAACCGAGCAGCATTAAGCGGTGTCAAACGTGTGCCGCGGGGCAGCCGTTTCCGAGCTGGCTGCCGGGACAGCGGGCATAGACGCCGATTCGGAGGCCGGTGCGCGGCAGCCACAAAACGTCGTTTTTATAAAGGAGCATAGCAAGGGGGTCGTAGTTTGCGGGTCAATATATTACGCGTTATCGCCATCGCGATGGGTCTCGTGCTGATCGACGTCAACCTGTTTGAATTTCAGCTATTGCCGGATTTTATCGGGCTTGGGATTTTGCTTTTCTGCGCCGTATTGATGACCGACCGCGCCGGGCGTTTTGTGCGGACGGCGGTTGTGGCGGCGTTGATGCTCTTTTTAGAAGTCATCCGCGTCTTCAATCTTGCCGATGCCGAACCCATTGTCAATATCTTCAGCCTTGTTTATCTCTTCCTCACCGTCCTTTTGGTCATCACCGCGGCCGACGGCGTCGGTCAGTTCGGGCAGCTGCAGGGGCATGAAAATATCCCCAAAATGTGCGACGTCACCGGCCATGTATACGCCGTGACATTTGTGTTGAGTCTGCTGGGAATGTGGTTTGAATCATTGACTAGGGTTTTCTTCGCGGTTCATATTGTCATCACTGTTTTTGTACTGATCATGTTTGTTTATTTCTACAGTGCCATCTACGTTGCCGTTCAAGAACCGTTCGATCCGCCGCCTGACCTCGCAAACGGCGGGGAAGAGGCGGAAGCCGAGGAAGAAGCTGAAACTGTGGGTGCGGGAGAGACATTGTAAAAGTGCTGTATAATACATGGAGACCGGCCGTTTTTTCCGACATCAGCGGCCAGCCGCATATCACCAAAACACTGCTCGCTCAGCTCAAAGCCGGGCGGCTTGCCCATGCTTACCTCTTCACCGGCTCACGGGGCACAGGCAAAACGACATGCGCGAAAATCCTCGCCCGCGCCATCAACTGCCGGCAAGCTGCCAAAGCCAATGGCGACGGCGGTCGCGGGACGTGGGATGGGGAGCCGTGTAACAAGTGTGCCTCCTGTCTTGGGATCATCAACAACAGCGTCCCCGATGTGGCCGAGATCGACGCCGCCTCCAATTCCGGCGTAGACAACATCCGTGCCCTGCGCGAGGAGCTGGTCTACTCCCCGGTATCGTCAAACAAAAGGGTTTACATCATCGACGAGGTACATATGCTTTCAGCCGGGGCGTTTAACGCGCTGTTAAAAACATTGGAAGAGCCGCCGGAGCATGTGTTGTTTATTCTCGCCACCACCGAAACGCATAAAGTTCCCGCCACAATCGTCTCCCGCTGCCAGCGTTTCGCATTTCGGAGAATCAATAAGGAAGATATTGCCAATCGGTTATCCCATATATGCGAAAAAGAAGAAATATCAATCGATGAAGGCGGGATAGAACTCCTTGCGCAGATGGCGGACGGTTCTCTGCGCGACGCCCTTAGCCTGTTGGATCAATGCGCGGAAAGCAACGCGGGAAACCTGACCGAAACATCGGTCAGAGAGACACTGGGGCTGAGCGGATTGGGCGAACTGGCGGCTTGGCTGCGGGAGATGGATGATCTACAGAAGTCGATGAAGCGTTTCGACGCATTTTACCAAGCGGGAATGGATGTTTCAGCGATTTTAGGGCAGCTGTCTTCTTTATTACGAGATGTATTGATGGGGCAGATGCTGGGCGATTTATCGGTCACACGCCTTCCGGCGCAAGACGCGGAAGAATTATCGGCGTTGTGGCCGAGAGAGAGGCTATTGCACGCGCTGGAGCAGTTTGCGGAGACACGCCTGTCACGGAGCGGCAGCAAAAAACTGGAAGCGGAGCTTTGTCTGATCCGTTTGGCCAATCCCGCGCCAACGGAAATAACGGCGGTAAAGCAAAAACCCCCGGAAAAGCCGGTGAAAACGCAGGCGGAAAAACCGATCATACAATCGGAGACCCCGCCCGAACCCCCGGAACCCCCGGAAAAACAGGAAAAACCACCGCCGGAACCAGCGGCAGACATGATGGACGCGGCGAGAGACCCCCGGTGGGCGGAACTGATGAACGCAATTGGCAACCCCTTGTTGAAAGACGCGCTTTCCAAATCAGGCGCGAAAGTCGAAGGCGACTGCCTGGTATTGCAGAATAAAGACCCGTTTATACAGGGAGTGTTACAAAAAGCGGAGAAAGAGATTCTCGCGCTCTTTCCCGGCGGCATCCAAAAGAGCCGTCAAAAGAACGACGCGCTGGACGCCTTGATCGC
>Ga0082212_10008691_pt1 | contig 13222 bp, 25 predicted proteins | sample TergutNt197P3_FD_71548 | JGI IMG/M metagenome (GOLD analysis project Ga0082212, IMG submission 71548) | Neocapritermes taracua P3 segment gut microbial communities from Petit-Saut dam, French Guiana - Nt197 P3 | ecosystem: Host-associated > Arthropoda: Insects > Digestive system > Gut ... | reverse complement strand
CCTATATTTGTAGCGTGGCGAGATTTTGCGAGATTTTTTATACCGGTATTTCAAGAACCAAACGGAAAACTTGAAACAATTTTTGAGATTTTGCCAAAAATGGGCATATCCCCCATTGTAATGCTAAAAATTGGCAATATAATATCGCCCGTGAACTTGACGTGGTTTCCGAAACAACAGAAATCCGCTCTGCCCCACGTTGAGTTCACGCAAAACAAATGGCACGAGCGGATTTTTGCGTAAACGGAAGGAAAAGAGGAGTCAGGAGATAGGAGTTAGGAGAAAGAATGATGAGCAAAATGAAAAAACAAGAATTGGAGTTATGTCCGTTTTGTGGGCAGGAGGCAAACATAGACTTTTCCAAGCGTACTAAACACATTATTAAAGCAATGGCGACGATGGAAAGTTCGGCACAAAGATTGGTTTACCTTGCTATTGCCGCTGCCGGAAAAGCAACCAAGGAAGAAATCGCACAGTTGGTCGATTTCGCATTTGACGAAACAGAACTTTAACCGCCCTTTGAGGGCAGAAGGATTTTGAAAGATGGAAAAGACTGTAACAGAAAAGACCACGTCATCGTTAATGGACAATGACGAAAAAGCCGCTGAAATGGCACAGCGAATCGCACTGATGGTCAACGTAATCAACCGTGAAGTGCCGGGCAGAAATGTCAAAGCGTTGACTGCCGGACTCAACACAATTCAGGTGTCATTTGACACGGAAAAAAATGAGTGAAACGGCAATGAAAATGTACTTGCTTGCGAGCGTGGAAAGAATGGCGATTTTCGATTATTTCTATGAAACGCTCAAAAGTACAGTAAAAGGCAATGTTGAAATCACACCGGACGATGCCCTGCTGTTGCTTTCACACCACATTTTCATGATGCCAAAATTGAAAAAAATAATGGAAATAGACAATCCAAAAGACCCAATGACAGCACTTTTAGATCGAACAATTAACGCATTGAGAGCAACATGAACATAGAGGAAAACAAGACGACATCATCAACTATCGTATGCCGTAACTGCGGAAACGAGAGAAGAGTGAGACCTTCAAGATTTGTGCGTTGTGATTACATTTGCAAGCGTTGTGAAAAGCGACGTGCAAGAGAAGGAAAACGGAAATAACAACAACCCCTGAACACTTTAGCCGTCGCATTGCGACAGAAAGGATTTTTATGAGAAGGATTTTACTGATGACCGCCGTCTTGCTTTTGACGGCAACCGCTTACGGCGGAGAACTGACAACGGAAGAAGCCGCATGCTTCGCATCGATCAACAGCCTCCGGGCGAAATACGGTTTACCGGCGTTTGAGTTTTCGCCGGAACTGACGGCGGACTGCCGGGCGTGGTCGGCACACTTGCGGGAACGGCGGGTGCTTTATCACGGTGCAAGTTATGAAAACTGCGCTCGGGGGAATGTTTCCGGGCAAGCGACGTACAGGCAATGGTATGCCTCCTCCGGGCATCGTGCATTGCTTTTGAACCGGTCGGCAACCGAAGCGGGAATTGGAAATAATGGCGTTTACTGGGCGTTCCGTGTGCGTCCTTCGGAGCGGACACGGGAAGTCACGAAGACGGAAACGAAAACAGTGCAAAGGCAGCGTCTTTTTAGACGCTAGATTTGTATGCGTTGAAATCAGGTGATGTGCTTGGGAGAAGACCGTCAGAAACCATCGTTTGCAAGAACGGTGTCCACGCCGAGGTATCCAGCACCAAGCAAAGTCGGTTCGAGTCCGACTCAACGCACTAGCCGGGTCAGTCCGCAATGGACTGTCGTGAATGTTAGGGTTGAACTGAATGGGACTGCCCCAGCTTTTTTAGACAATTTAACCGAAAGGAAAACGATGAGCGATGAAACACAAGAAAATGCGATTTCTGACGAAGTAAAAAATGAAATTGCCAAGATAAATTTCAGGATTGATTTTCAAACCAAATGGCTTGAAGTTCTTGAAAAGAGAAGCACTAAACCAAGTGTTTCGTCCCAATTTTTTGACACATCGACAATATTTGGAATGTCGGTTGGTGGGTTAATTGTTGCCTTCGTCGCCTTGATCTTTTCTGCTATCACTGTAGCACGTCTTGGCAATCACTTGCAAGACCACCGGTATGATTACGATCTACGCAACAATCACAAAAACCGTTTCAAATATAAAGCAATGCCGGATACAATCAACGCACCGGCGGAGATAACCAGTGCCGCCACTGACCACCAGTTTGCCCACCGTGCAGTCTCGTTTGCTTTCTTTGATTCCAAGACTGACTCATCGGCAGTTTTGTTTGCCGCCCGTGCTATTCCATTTGCTTTTTCCGACTCATCATTTGCCTTTTTTGCTTCGGCAAGAGCGTCCCGTGCGATGGCGTTCGCTTCCTGTGCGTCGGCGGTTGATTGCCGACTTGCTTCTTGGATCGCATCGACCAGTTTTTGGAGAACACTCACTTGGGACTGGAAACATTTGTCCAAAGGAATGTCCGAGTGCAACAAGCCGGAATTTTCGTCTGCGAAGTTATGCAAGTTGCGCAAGTTGTCGCTCAAATACTGGAGGCTTTCCTGTACACCCTCAAAAGGAATGAACGAGTTTTTATCCATACCCCATTTATCGACCTTACAAACCAACCAACTTTACCTAAACAACTATGAGCAAACAACCGATAAAACAAGAGACGGCAAACAACAACTCGGACAAGACAGTGGGCAGGCATCGCAAGGAAGTAGATACGTCGACGTACACGGGGCGTTTTGCCGTTCGTCTAAAAACACTCCGGGAACGGGCGAAACTCTCCGTCGAGGAATTGGCGGAACTCTCCGGCGTTCCTGTGAAAACAATTTACAAATGGGAATCGGCGAGTACAGCACCGTCGATAGACCGATTCGTGGAACTCTCCGAAGCCTTGCGAGTCAGGGTTCGGACTCTTATGCCGGACAGATAATTCCCGAAAAAGAGAAAATTTCTGAAAAATCTAAAAAATTCTCAAATTTTTCTGCGCTAGAATTTCAAGTACCAAATGGAAAACTTGAAAGAATTTTTAATTATTTTCCCTTTTTTGAGAATTTACCTATTGACAATTCTCTTATTAGAGAATATAATAGACGCATAACACTTGGGAGCGGTTTATCCTCGCAACGTTCCACGTGTTTTAGTAGCACAATGACAATTTTCCCCCGACATCGAATACCGGCTTCCGACTGCTTGAGAGTGCTACCTTGGGCAGACGGAGTCGGTATTTGCTTTTAACCCCATGATAACAATGAGCAACGAGAATAACGATATTGGACTGAATAAAAGAATTGACAGAATCGAAATGTTGGTCGCCGAATTGGTTACTGCTGTCGGTTTGTTGCAAGGAACTCATAGCCCCGAAGTGTCAGGAAATACTGCGGGAGAAGTTTCGGCAACACGTCAAAACAAATTACACCCAGAGGCTCCCGCTTGTTTTTCGAACATTCCGTACGAACCTTTTCCAAACATTCCCGCAGAGACTTCGGCGATAGTATTGGAGACTCCGCCGGACAAATCAGACCGGAATGCGACAACACAAGCAGATGCCCAAGAACATCCTCTGGAGAAGTCGTTTTGGGAAGAGATTGAGAAGCATGCACGCTCCACTGCTCGCAAGGCAGTGCATCGGATTGTTTCAGAAACGCTTCTGGAGTTACGGAAGCGATCAATTTTAACAGATTAGCGGCAATTTCGTAATCGAATTTCATACCATTTTTATCGACACTAATCACCAAAAACTTGAAAGGAACCCTAATCAATGAGCGACGACACGAAACAAGAAGGATGCGGCGAATGCGATAGTTGCATTGCCGGATACGATGCAAACTATTGCACCACGCAAAACAAAAACAAGACGAATGAAATGCCGCCGCACCATAACAACGGCGACACACCGATAGAAACTTGAAAGGAGACGAACAATGACACATGAACAATTTGACGAGAATCTGGACAGTATGATTACCGAAGCGAAGCGGATCGGTGCGATGGAATATCAACAGAAAATCCTATCGAATTTACATGATATTGACGAAGCCTGTGCCGCTGCTGGCGGAGCAATGATCTCCGCCCACACACCGGAAGAGATTCACAAGCGGTTTAGAAACGGTTGGGCGAATTTGAAAATGCACATTCGCGGAATTGAAATGAAAGGAGGCAACCCATGAAAAAATACGAACTGACCGATACGACAAAGATAGCACAGGACGGAACAGTCTTGCACCAAATCAGGTACTTGATCGACATCGGCGACCATGCGATCTCGGCAGGTGATCTCGGTGGGTTTATTGAGGCAGAAAAGAATTTGTCGCAAGAAGGCAATGCGAGTGTGTCCGGCGATGCGAGGGTGTCCGGCAATGCGAGGGTGTTCGGCAATGCGATGGTGTTCGGCAATGCGAGGGTGTTCGGCAATGCGAGGGTGTCCGGCAATGCGATGGTGTTCGGCGATGCGAGTGTGTTCGGCAATGCGAGTGTGTCCGGCGATGCGAGGGTGTCCGGCAATGCGAGGGTGTCCGGCAATGCGAGGGTGTCCGGCAATGCGAGGGTGTTCGGCAATGCGAGGGTGTCCGGCAATGCGAGGGTGTCCGGCAATGCGGACTATTACTGCGCTTTTCCGGCTGGTAGCCGCAATGGTGTTGTAACTTTTTATCGCACAGATAACGGTATTTATGTTTGTTGTGGTTGTTTCAAAGGCACCATTGACGAATTCGCCGCCGCTATCGAAAAAACGCATGGCAACAATGGTTTTGGAAAGGAATATCGCCTGCAAATTGAAATTGCGAAGTTACGGATAAAGCAGAAGGGAGGCACCGATGGCAACGAAGGCAAAACCGAAATTGATGGGTGAGAGCACCTTTCAGAAATGGATTTTAGATGCTTTCGATGGCGACGTGAACGTAAAAATGTTTCGCAGAAACATCGGCGGCTTGCAAAAAGAAAACGGAAAATTTGTCCGTTTCGGGCAAACCGGACAAGCAGACATTTGGGGCTGGATTGTCGAACATCGTTGTCCTTTTTGCAATAAAGTCCAATTTGGAACGCACTTTGAAATAGAAGTGAAGGCGGAGAATGGCAAACCGACAAAGGCACAGTTAGTGTGGCTAAAAATGGTTGCCGAGAATAACGGTATTGCGATTTTATTATATCCGGTCAAGAATGATCCTATTGGGTTGCGTGAAAGGATATTGAGAATGCTTGTAGGACAAAATTGTCCGCAATGCGTAGAGAAACAACGAAAACTTTAACCCCGAGGAAAACATGATGAGTAGGCAAGAAATTGTAGATACCAGAACGAAACTGATGAGTCAGTTGCAAAATGAGATTACGAAGTTGTCGCAAAAAGAGGACTTCAATTTTGCGACCGCGCAGCAGATTTCCGAACTTTGCGACGAGTACCAGAGCGTTTCGGAGAGACGACGGTATGATACTTGGTTCTATCGCCTTTCGACTGGCAATAACGAGTCGGCTTCGGAATGAACGGAATCGAGGAATTCTTTGTCGCCGGACAGTTTTGACATAGCCCGTTCGGCGATAAGGTAGTTTCCAAAAAATTCGGCAATATCCGCCGACGTGATTTTTCGACTTGACCTGTTTTGTACGTGTGTTGCAAGCCGAACAGCAATATCGTGAATTTCACTTTTTTCCATACATTTTACATCGACCATTACAACCTCCTAACTTTACCTAAACATGAGTTATGCAAAAACCGATAAAACGAGTTCTATTTTCGATGTCATTTTCGCAAGCATTGAAAGAATAGCGGAGCAACGCTATCGTGATGTGCGTTTTTTTTCTATTTTATGTGCTGTTAATGCAATAGCGACCATAGGTAATTTATTCCTTCTTTCAGTATTAGAAAAGCAGATACAGCACCAAAAAACACTGCAAGAGCCTGCCATTGTACAACCCGTTTCTCCAGTGACTCGATTCGTTTCTGATGATCCTCAATGCATCTCTGGTGTTCCTCTGTTCGTTGCTGACTTTGATAGTCCCGTAGCCAGTTATTCCCAGCGATGGTTCTGCAATAACCGTGATTTAGTATTTCCATTGACCACTTGTAGTCAATTAAACCGTGTATTTGCAATTCATTTAGCATGTCCGCAGTTGCCCCGTCAATGTCTGCTAGTCGCACACAACGGTCTTGCGGAATCGCCGATAAGATTTTTAGAATTTGTTTGTCGTCCATTGTTAGATGCTATCGGCGATTTATACGGCACGATTAACTTTTTTCCCCTAAATCAAAATGACAAAACAACCGATACCAAGACGTATGCCGAGACCCCGAAAAGAAGTGGATGCGAGTACGTACAGTGGACGATTTGCCGTTCGACTCCGTGCGCTCAGGGAAAAGACGGGAATGTCAATGCAGGAATTTGCCGACAAAATTGGAGTGCCGAAAAATACGCTTCAACGTTGGGAAACTGGCACGAATCCGCCTCCAATCGAAATTTTGCCAGTTATTTCGGAATCTCTTGGCGTAACAATGCAGAATTTAATGCCGAAAGAATAGAATTCGGGCAAATTTCGGAGAATTTCCGAAAAATCTTTTTCGCAAAAACCCTAGAAGACATAGAGTCTGCGGGAAAATTACGAGAAATTTTCAAGAATTTTCCAAAATCTTTCCGATACCCTATTGACATAACCCACCGAACGGGTTATAATAGCGGTATAACGAATGGGGCGTTTCACCCCATTTACAATAAACGGCTTGCAAAAGTGCTGAAACACTTTAACAAGCCTGACAACAACCTTAACGCAAGTAAGATCGTTGCTATCCGAAAATATACCCTGCTTTGGGATTCTTTCAATAGCCTCACTTACACAACAGCGCAAACACTTGCGCAGAAAGGACGGGCATCATGACAACTCACGAATACTGCGAACATACAGACTGCACGGAATGCGGAATCTGCGAACCGGACTACCACGAGCAATGCGAACAACAAAACGAGGCGGAAATGAAAGAAGCCTACGATAACAACATTGCCATAAAAGCCCTTGAAGAGCTTCGTGAGCGGCTTGTATGGATGGAAAATTATACAAAAAAACAGGACGGAATGCTTGCCGCTGTGCTGGCATACAGAAACGCAATATCGACGCTGGACTGCGAAATTGAAAAACACCAGACAATGGCAGGCTATGCGGAAGGGAGGGTAGTCGCATGAGAAAGTACACGACATATTACCACAAGACTGACCGAAACAAGTCTATGTCCCTTGAAGTCGGCATGCCGCATCCGGGCGACGAATGGACAGAACAGCGACCGGAATACATCGGGATTACAAGGACGGACTACTGGGAAACAACGAGTCGGATCGGACGGAAAAATCATGGTTTTACAGTGGACACAGATGGCATAGAGAGGCGAATTAGCGGACGTATGTATTACTAAACGGGTGTCGCCCGTTGCCCTGTCCGGGATTACTTGCATTGCCCGGCTGGGCTTTTTGAAATGTTTCCCTAATGGGAAACGTAGCCTCGTCAGTTGTTTTTATGTAAAGTGGCAACCGGCGGGGTGTTTTGAAACAATTTTGAAGGAACGAGCAATGAAACAGCGAATAATAGCATTTTTGAACCGGTGGAGCCCGTGGCGGTTACGGATGTGTCTCGAACACTACCAGTCCGAAAACAAGCGGCAGTGTGACGTTATTCTGCAACTGGGAAAAGATAAAGCCGAACTTGAACGTTTGCTTGAAAAAAAGAAAGACTTGATCGAATCGTGTGAACAGCACATACTTGCCGACAACAAGCGGCTGGAGAAGGAAAACGAAAAATTGCGGAGAGACAACCGAAACATTTTGCACAACGCCAAGATGAACGCAATCGCCATCCAAGGCATTGCCCAAAGTTTTCAGGAATGTTGCGAAGAACAAGAGAAGGGAGAAACAGAATGAAACACGAATATCATGAACTTGCGGACATTTTTCCGATGATGGGCGCAGAAGAATTTGCCGACCTTTGCGACGACATTGAAAAGAACGGACTTGCCGAACCGGTCGTCTTGTACGAAGGAAAAGTACTTGACGGACGCAACCGGTACTCGGCTTGCACTGTACTCAGCATTATCCCGGTGACGGTCGAGTACACCGGCGATGATCCGCTTGCCTTTGTTATTTCAAAGAACTTGAAACGTCGACACTTGAACGAGTCGCAACGAGCAATGGTTGCAGCAAAGTTGGCAAATATGCCTTTTGGCAGCAATCAGTACAAAAGAGGGTCTGCAAATTTGCAGACCCTTGATGAACCACAAATTTCCCAAGCAAAAGCGGCGGCAATGATGAATGTTTCGGAGCGTTCTGTTGCGTCTGCCAAGAAGGTACAGGATTCTTGCGTTCCAGAAGTAGTGCAGTCGGTTGAAACTGGAAAATTGTCAGTATCAACAGCGGTAAAGGTTGCAAAAATGCCGAAAGAACGTCAAAAAAAGGTAGTTGAAAAACTTGATAAAAAAGAGGCAAAGAGTGGTGTTGATGCTATACGGCTTGAGAACAAGGAAAATATCCAGAACGCACCGGAATTGCCCACTGACAAATATCGGGTTATTTACGCCGATCCGCCGTGGTCATACGGTAACAAGTTGACCGAAAAATATGGAGCGGCGGAACACCACTACTTGACGATGTCCATTGCGGAACTTTGCGAAATGCAAATCGCTGAAATGACCGAAGACAATGCCGTGTTATTCCTCTGGACAACCTCGCCGCTTTTAGAAGAAACATTTGAAGTCATTACAGCGTGGGGATTCAAGTACAAAACATCGTTTGTATGGGACAAAATCAAGCACAACATGGGGCATTACAACAGTGTCCGGCATGAATTCCTTCTAGTATGTACGAAGGGGAGTTGCACACCGGACAATGTAAAACTTTTTGATAGTGTACAGAGCATTGAGCGGACGGAAAAGCACAGCGAAAAACCAGAGTTTTTCCGGGAAATCATTGACACGTTGTATCCGCATGGAAAACGCATTGAATTGTTTGCACGAAAGACAACGGAAAACTGGGACGTTTGGGGAAACGAAGTATGACTTACAATACACAGTTACAGATAGGGAAAGAATTTGAGGATTTTGCGATGTATCAATTATACAAGATGGGTATTCCTATCAGTATGTTTACTTCGCAAAAGTACCAGCACATCGGCGAGAGTCTTGCGGGAGTGGAAATAAAGTTTGACGGCAAAATGGCAGATACAGGGAATTTATATTTTGAAACTCATGAAAAAACAAGAGCGGATATGAAAGGCTGGACGCAGTCTGGCATTTTACGGAAAGACAACACTTGGCTTTTTTGTATTGGCGACTACTCAAAACTTTATTTAATAGGCAAAAAACAGTTAGTAATAATTTATGAACGATATTGTAATGGCGGCAATGGAGCGAAGACGTTTACGATTCGTTCGACGGAAACTTCACGTGGTTTTACGTTGAGTTGCGAATACGTGGAAAAATACCTTGCTATCAAAATTATCGGTACGAATAACATGGAGAAAATTGCTTGAAACAGTACTTTAACCCCTAACTTGAAAGGACATTGACGATGAAACAGATATTGAAGAAGTTGATTGGTATTCAAGCCGAACTCAAGGCACCGAAAAACCAAAATAACACGTTCGGAAAATACAAGTACCGCTCGTGCGAAGACATTTTGGAAGCAGTCAAGCCGCTACTTGCAAAACGAGAAGCGGTACTCACGATTTCCGATACGGTTGTCTGCATTGACGGACGATTCTATGTTGAGGCAACGGCAACACTGATGGACGTAGAAACAGGCGAGTCGATAACAACGAAGTCTTTTGCAAGAGAAGAGGAAACAAAGAAGGGAATGGACGGTTCGCAGATAACAGGTGCGGCATCGTCTTATGCAAGGAAGTATGCGCTGAACGGGCTTTTTGCCATTGACGATACAAAAGACGCTGATGTTACAAATCAGCATGGAAAAACCAATACTATCGACCGTGAAGGCATTTATGCAGAGTTGAAAACGAAAGTGGACGGCGGCGAACTCCTGCAACTCGACATAGAGCAAGAGGTACAAAAATACGGCAAAGAAAAAATGAGAGAACTGACTGACGAACAATTTTTGAAAGTTGCAAAGTCTTTAGGCGTTGCAACGTCGCTAGGCATTTAACCAATGAAAGGAACCATAACTTATGAACAGAATCATTATCACAGGGAATCTCACGCAAGCCGTCGAACTTCGGAGTACGGCTTCTGGACTGTCGGTCGCAGAATTCGGTATTGCGGTGAATGAAAAGGTCAAGAAGGGAAACGACTGGGTAAAGGAGACATCGTTTTTTGACGTTGTGGCTTTTGGTTCCACTGCGGAAGTCATTGGCGAGTACACCGAAAAGGGGTCGCCGCTACTTTTTGAGGGGCGGCTCAAGCAAGAGACGTGGGAGAAGGATGGACAAAAGCGTTCGAAGGTAAAAATCATAGCGGACAAAGTAGAATTCATCGGCAAGAAGGGAGATAACAAGCCGGCACTGCCTACGATGCAGTCGCAGAAGCCGAAACTGACAACAGTGCCGGTAGAAGACGACGGCAGTGACGACGTACCATTTTAACGAAAGGGGATAACCGCTTGGACAATTTTGTACGAAAGAATCAACGAAAACTGAAAGGAGAGCGAAATGACTGATGGAAAGAATACAGAAGTTAGGAGTCAGGAGGCAGTATTACTGCCGTGCCCGTTTTGCGGCGGAGAGGCAATACATGAAAACTACCCAGACAGTCGAGACCATCACGTATTTTGTGATGTTTGTCTTGGGCGAACAGATGCATGGAGTACAAAATTAAAAGCCGTAAACAACTGGAATCGCCGTGCTGTTCCCGCTACGCAGTGGAGTTCGGAGCCGCCGACGGAGAAAGGATTTTACTGGGCGGTATTGGGGCAAGTAGAAAAAATAATAACGATGGTGTTCATCAACGCTAATAATCGGGTATGCAGTAAAATTAACTGTCAACATTGCATGATATTACTGTCGGAAATTCCTAATTTTACAGCCGAGTGCGAGGTTCAGTTTTGGCTTCCCATCACCCCGCCGCCGATGCCGGAAAGGAGGGAGAAATGAGCGAAACGAAATTTACGCCGGGAAAATGGAAAATCAGTCAGTACGATGAGTCGCCGGAGATGATCGTCGTGGATAATGGCAAAGAGGTAGAGACAGTCATTGCCTTCGCCTACGACCGTCATGTGCCGAAAGAGGAGCAGGCAGCGAACGCCCGTCTGATTGCAAAGGCACCGGAACTTTTAGAGGCACTTGAAACGGCAGTGAAAGACCTTTGCAACTACTGTCCGGCGGATATGACCAAGAAGGAAAAAAGGAATTGCCGCCTTTGCACTAGAATTGATCAATGGAAAAAACTCATTGCCAAAGCGAGAGGAGACAACGAATGATACAACCGACCGAAAATCCAGATTCGTCATACCCATTTTTAACAGACTGGCTTGCCCGACAAGTAGAGCCGGTGCCGGATTTCGGAACGTCGGTGTTTGATGACAGATCAAAGTCCCCGCTGGCACTCGACCAGTTGCCGGGCAGACAAAACGAAACACTTTTTGAAAGAAAGGAGAAGGAATGAGCGGCGGCTATATTTACACAAGAGATAAAACAACTTATCGAGAAGATGCAACATCTGTCATTGATAACATAGAGAATGACGTGCAGTCAGCATTAAACGTTTTGCAGAAGGCACTAAAAGAGATCGACGGCGATTTGGGGTGCGGAGAGGTCGAAGCCGCAATAGGCATGCTTGAAAATTTATTGCACAAATTAGCGTAACCCTTAACAGCGGTCTGACCGCACCCGGAACGGCGGGTTATCCGGCAAAAAGATGACGAAATACGATGACGATGCACTAAATAACGATCATGAGCGAGCAACGCTACGTTTGGAGCATTTTGCAAAGCAAAGTTTTTATATCATTGGCGATGCCATTGGAAACTGGATTCGTGAGTCAAAAATGACTCCTGAAGAATTTTGGTGCAACGCATACATGACAGGAGTAAACGAGTGTCGGCGTAGGCAAGAAGTTTATGATGCTTCTGCGAATCTGGGGGCAATTCATCCAGATAATTACATAATCAATGAGTAGCATCAATAACATTCACATTGAAAGGAGGTTTTATGGGACGAATAGAAAAAGAAGGCTGTGACTTCTTTTTCACGAGTACAAGACTACTTTATGACACCAAGGTAAAAGCATTGCGGCGGAGTTTCAAGGACACAAACAATGCAAATAACGCCTTTTTTGTGTTTGACTACCTATTTAGGGAAATTTTCGCAAATGAAGGCTATTACATTGAATATACCGATGACCTTGTAGGCGACACCTCAGATTTTTGTTACCTACCGACATCCTTTGTGAGAGAAGTGATAGAAAAATGTTGCGAAATCGGACTGTTCCATAGTGGACAATTTGAGAAAAACAGCATACTCACTTCGAGAGCGATTCAGAGGAAGTATGAGAAGATTACCGAACGGCGGAAGCGTTCTGCAATCGAAAGTAGATTTTGCGTACTCGGCGAAGAATTGATGTCAACAGAAACGGAATTGATGTCAACATCAATCGAGTTAATGTCAACAGATGGTACACAGAGAAGAGAAAGAGAAAGAGAAAGAGAGAGAGTAGAGGAAGCAAGTATTTCACAGAAACCGCCCGGAATAGAATCGCTCGATTCGAGGGTTCGTGGTTTGCTTGATCAATATGTTCAATCAAAAGCAAACCTTAGAAAGAAATTTGATCCAATACAAGTGGGACTTTTTATTCAAAAGATACTTCCTTACGACATTGAAGAGCAGTTACAAATTCTCCAAGAAAATATAGAGGCTGATTGGAAAAGTTTTATCGTCACTGACAAAGTGAAAGATATTAACCTTGCAAAAATCAAGGAGAAGGAACGGAAACAGAGAGCCGAGAACGCTAAAAGAATGGCAATGGAGGACAACCGACAATGAGCCAACTGATACTTGACGCTTGCGCAGGACGGGAATTGGAACTTGCCCAGCGATATTGTGGACTTTCCGACACAATCCGCCCTGACAAGGAACACCACCAGTCCTGCCCCGTCTGCCGGGAAGGAAAAGACCGATTTTACTTCACTGACAAGTTACGGAAGTTTTTTTGCCGACAGTGCGGATTCGGCGGGAATATCATCAACCTGATGATGACCGTCAATGACCTGACCTATCGGAAAGCCATCGAACTGCTTGCCGACGACTTG
>Ga0082212_10008690_pt1 | contig 13222 bp, 12 predicted proteins | sample TergutNt197P3_FD_71548 | JGI IMG/M metagenome (GOLD analysis project Ga0082212, IMG submission 71548) | Neocapritermes taracua P3 segment gut microbial communities from Petit-Saut dam, French Guiana - Nt197 P3 | ecosystem: Host-associated > Arthropoda: Insects > Digestive system > Gut ... | reverse complement strand
TAGGCGACCAGTATTGCTTTTCCTTTGGATTGTTCTTTCATTGTCTAATGTCCTTTAGCGAGCGCAGGTACTCAATCGCCGTTTGCCGGTCCCGCTCGATCAAACTGTCCGTATGGCTATAAACGCTGTCCACCCCGGCAGGCGGCAAGCTCTCCTCGCACAGTCGCTCCAGTTTGTATTCGGATATCAGCTCGCGAAGGCGTCCCGGCGCGACCTCCGGGATAAACACGCGAACCCCTTTTTTTAGGTTGATCGATAAAGCCAGCGCGTGAAACGAGTTGGTGACCACATGTTCTGCGTTCTCGATACACCATACAAACTCTTCGGGAGACAGCGGCTTCGAAAGGCGAAGTTGGTCATTGTACAGTTTCCGTGTATCGCTGTTGATCACCGGAACGCCAAGCTTCGCGGATAAACCGTTGGCATATTCCTGCATGTCCGCCTGGGCCGCCAGCTGATGAACAAATAGAAATGGGGTCATGATATCCTTGGGTTTGCGGGCAAACGCCAGCCATTCTTCTCTGGTCAACAGAAAGGTAGGATCTACATGACGGAGAACGGGCCGGTCCGTGTATTGCCCTATCCGGTCCACAGCCTGCTTTTCACGGACGGATATGTGCGCGAAACGTTTGAGCCCACTCCGCAAAGCCGCTTCATACCGCGCAGGTATTGTATCGCTGCCCATGCTGGCGGCGTAGGAAACGCGTACGAGCCCGGGCATTTTCTCAAACTCCAGCAATCGCAAACGAAACCCTTCAGGGTGAATCATCGGGTTAAACACCTGATCGCTTCCAGATATGCACAGCGCGTAAGAAAGCTTTTTTTTCAAAAGCCTGTTGACCGATGTGTATCGTTTGGATTCTATCAGATGACGCTGCGCGCTGCGTTTAAGAACACGATGGAACTTGCGCTTTCGCAGCAGGTTCAATGAATTCCCGGCGACGCTATGCGCAAACCGGAGAGGGCGCCTTAGCAATCCGCTCCATCCGCCGCATCTGGCAATATCATGCATGTAATCATATTGGATGATCTCACATGCGTAGCCAAGATCCGCCATGGTTTTTTGCAACGCGTACGCCTGAAGGAAACCGCCGTAGTTATATCGGTAGAATGTCACGATACCCGTTTGCATAATGATCATACCCTTTGCTATTCTTTTTTTCCGCTTTCTGGGCAAATAGACCCGTGTAAACAAGCGACATATAGAAAACAACGTCCACAGTCTTCAAGCGCGCGGCCGTAAACACAAGCGCAAAATAGAAGATGGCCACGCACCGGCTGAACTTCCCGGTGTCCAGGATGGCGGACAGCAGTAACAGTAAGGCCAGCAAAGCGCCGATAAATCCAAGCGAGTATAACAATTCAACAATGCCGACCATATAATAGCTCAGGGCAGCCCGATATACGCCTGTATATTTCGGGATATTTTGAAAGCCCGTGCCAAACACCTTGCTCACGGCATCCAGTTCCTCATAAAAATACATGGTATGCAAACGGCCCAGGAACGCGTTCTCCCCGCCCGAACCATCCGCCATAAACCGGCTGACTGTCCTGTTAAAAAACTCAAAGCGGCTCAAAACAACGCTTGTAATCGCCAACAACGTGACGGTCGTGAAGAATATTATCATCTTTTTTTTTGCCGTTGCTTTGCGCGTCGTCATTCCATAATATGTCCATATCCCAAACATGAAGATAACGCCAAGCCCGGATGTGCACAATACAAGGCTGGCCGAAAGAAGAATCGCTTTTCTCATGTTCACATTTGCCTCATTTGAGGGGAATAACACGGAGATCAACGCAATCCCCGTGTATTGCGCGTAATGCGCGGGCTCAAGAAAGAACGCGGACGGTCGAAAAAAGCCGTCGATCACAATGCCTTTTGCGAGATAATACTGATCTTCCAGCCCGCCGGTAAAAGGAAGCAGGAATATCCTTCCGATCGCAAAAGTTGTATGGAACAGATAAAACAGGACATATTGGGCGATTACGCAAAGGGCGGCAAATAAGGAAACGTACTCGATCGCTTTTCGGGTAAGCCCAAAGTCGACATGGTCGGACGCCGCTCCGAGAAGCGTTGGAATAGACACCGCCATAAATATTGCCAGCCGATAAAAAACGCCAAGGTCATCCCGACTGGTCGCGTATACAAATTCCGAGGACAAGAACATATACCCGAAAAAGGCGATTGTAAGCAAACCCTGCATGGTCATAGCTCTGCGTTTTCGCAGCTGAAACATATGCGGTATAAAAAGAAAACATGAAAAAAACAAAAGAATCGACAGCCCGGCGTTGATCGCAATGACTGGCATCTTATAAAGCGATATAACTGGCAGAATGGCCAGGGCGACCGCATATACTTTCTTCATATAACGATCAGGATCCTTATCATATTCTTGCCTCATGCCCGGCTTGTCCCAATCGGGTCCGGTAGAAAGCGAGCAGCTGCGCCGCGGTGTTCCGAACATCATAGGCTTGTATTCTCTCATCGCGCACATGGATCGCGTGTCTTGAACGCGTACGGCATGCCAGCGCAGTGTTCGCCCAAACGCCCGGCGGTTCCTCCAGACCGACCCAATGAACGGCGCCGGTAATATCCAGTTCCGGCGGGATCCTGTTTTTTGCCGCTACGACCTGCAACCCGTTCAGCTGCGCTTCGATGGCGGCAATGCCCAACGCCTCGGAGCGGGACGGAAACAAAAAGACATCCATTGCGCTGAGCATCCCCTGGACATCGTCCGACTCGCCATAAAAAACGGTGCGTTCCCCAACGCCGAGGCGTTCCGCCTCGGCCGCAAGGTTTTTCCTGAGATCCGGTTCGCGTTCCACATCGCCGCCGACTATCATCAACAACGCGTCATCGTTTTTTTTGCACAGCTCCGAAAAAACACGCAGCAGAAAAGAATAGTTTTTAACTTCCGAGAAACGGCCGACGGTTCCAACGACGAATCTTTCGCCCAGAGAAAGCGACGCGCGGTACTGCGCGCGCTTTTCAGGAGAAAACAAAAAACGTTCCGGCACAACCGCGTTGTGAATATACGTGCAACGGTCGCCGGATGCAATGCGTTTGCCAAAGCCATATTCTGCGGCCAAACGGGTCGGTGCCATGAAATCCGTACACAGGCTGGTATTGACAAAACGGCATACCACTGTAAGCAGCGGCCGCAGCAAGCCATAGGAAGCATGTTCACCGCCCGCGCCATGCGAGTGCAGGACACGTATCGGAATGCCGCCGCGCCACGCGGCAAGCACGGAGGCCGTCGCCATGATTCCCGGCGGGTTGCTCTGAAAATGGATGATTTGATACGCGCCGCCGCGAAAGAACGCCAGCAATTGCCGGTAAAGCGATATGTACCGGCGAATCGGACTGCCGCCGGCCGGAATGAGGCAAAACTTGCCGCAGCCATATGAACGCGCCAACGCATCGTACGCTTCCTGCTGATCCCTTGTCAGCAAAAAATCAAAGTTGACTTCCTCGCGAGTTAACGCGCCCAAATTGTTGAAGAGAAAGCTTTCCACACCGCCCCGGTCCAGCACATTGACAAATTGCAGCACGCGTAAACCCGACATTTTCATCCTCCCGGTATCAATCGGAGTGTCTTTGACCAGGCAACCTAAAAAATAGCGCGCGCATCCATCCTATCAAAGCATATAATTTGCGTTTCATTAAAAAGGCTTTGATTTTATGGTTGCGCGACAGATCAACTGTGTCCAAATGCTCTAAAACATCCGCATAGGGCGCTTGTTCAAACAGGCGCGCGCACTGCCTGTACCGCTGAATCCATGTTCCCGGCGCGTCCTTATGAAAAAAATGCTGCGTAATGACGCGCTGCATCGCGTAGAACGCTTCGCGGTAATATCCCTGCGCGTATGCCTGCCGGTCAGACACCGATCCGATAATGTCGCCGATCTCATCGAGCAGCATCGCCTGTTCCTGAACCGCGTTTTTTCTATAGCGATTCACCGCGCTTTGGGATGTCTGCCTGTAATGATACATCGGTTTGTCCAAATACCAAACGGACTGAGCATGCAGCAACAACCGGAGTGAAAATACAACGTCCTCACACATTGCGAGCCCCACCGGAAAACAGGGTTGAATTCCGCAAAGCACTTCCCGCCGCACGCATTTACAGTAAGGAAATACAAGGATATTCCTGTCAAGCGGCTTGAGCAGAACATCACGGCGGATCGAGTCAAGTTCGCTCTGCGTTGCAAACGGCGTCGGAGAAGGATACAGCGGCTGTATAGGAACGGATGCGTCCGCATAGTCGCGAAAAAGGGAGAAAATCACAACATCCGTTGAACTCGAGCGCTGAATCGTTTCGTTCAAATACTCCAGCGCGTCTTCCGCAAACCAATCATCCGCGTCCAGGAAAATAACATAGTCGCCGGTGGCGGCTTGTATGCCCGTGTTTCTGGCCGCCGATACGCCTTGATTTGTCTGGTGTATCACACGCACGCGCGCATCCGTCTTTGCATAGGCGTCCGCCGTCTCCCCGCATGAGTCCGGCGAACCGTCATCGACGACAATCAATTCAAACCGGCTGTATCTCTGCCGCAGGCAGGATTTAATCGCTTCGGTCATGTACGCAATCGGCGTTTTATAGGTCGGCATAACAATGGAAAACAAAGTGTCGGACATATCTTGACGTATCCTCTCTTACTGCGGCTGAAGCGCCTTTTGAACATCAAACCCGCGCAGCAGCATAGACTGGCCGTGCGCATCGAACACTTTAACCGCATCCATGAAATGCTCCAGCGCCGCTCTCAAAGACTCCTTGCTGGAACAGACAAGATAGATTCTCGCCATCACTTGCTTTTCCGTGCCGATCCAGGAAGCATCCACAGCGTCCCCCTTAAAAAGGCGCTGTATACATGCCACGACCCGAGGATCTTGTTCAAGCGCCCGCAAGCCCTCTATGCTGCCGATCGTTCCCTCTTTTACTAAAAACCACAGCGTCGCCGCCCAGTTTCCCCGAAGATAGCCGTCATCGGCCCGCAGGAGGTCCAGGTCGCCTTGTGAGCCGGTAAGCGCAAACCGTATCAGCATCTCTCTTTGATCAAAGCCATGAATCGCTTTCATCAACAAATGCGGCGCTTCGCCTTGCAGCCGAAACCCTGTGTCATAAACATAGAACTCACCGTTTTCAAAAAACGCCGAGAGCATCAATACGCCGTCTCGAATTCCAATATCCCGAAACATTCTCACCGCGTTTTGATGCATGTGCTCATAATAATGGTCGATGTGCTTGGAAGGATAGGTGCCTCCAAGGCATACCCTGCTGAGTCCGGGCTGCTCGTCTGTCGTATACCGATCATACACACAGGAGGCGCTGCACTGTCCGTCCTTGAAAGTATAATACAGGCCCATATCGTCGCATCGCATATACCTTTCAACGATAAACCGCTTTGAACCGGATGCCTGCAGCGCCTTTTCAATCGCCGGGCGCAAGTCGCTTTCATGATGGCAAACCGTCATCCCGACGCCCCCGCCGTTGTCAACCGGCTTTATCATCACCGGGTATTCTATTTTGGCCAACGCTTCCGGAGCCATGGTCTCATCAAGCATGAATTCGGGTATACCATGGATTCCATACCGCTCGCATGTCGCCTTGAAGCGATCCTTGTACGCAAAAACATCGACAATGCTTTGGGACGCGTAGCAGGGCAAGCCCAGCGCTTCGCACAGCTTGCTGTACGCGGGCACGAGAATGTCCGCCACGCCGACCAGCACGCCGTCCACCCCTTCTTTCCTGCAGAGCGTGACCAGTTTTGAAACATCCAGCCCGTCGACGTCATAGCCTTTCCACGCGGCTTTTTTGGCTGGATCCTCTTTTCTTCCACTTGTTACGATGGTAAGAACGCCCATATCATTGGCGACCTGTACAAGTGGAGTCGTTTCCGGGTTGCCGCCTAGTATAAGCAGTTTTTTGCCGCGAAACTCCATGACGACATTCAGCTCCTTTTACCGCTCATCACCCAAATCGGGGAGAGCCTCATCCCTTCCCGTTTCAGGCCCGGTTTTCGAACCGGTGAACTCTTCCATTGTATACCCCGCGTCGGCGTTGATTCCCTGACGCTTGACCATGCTTATTATTGTCATGATGAATATCCGCATATCCAGTTTCATGCCGGCATGATCCACATACCAAATGTCAAGCTCGAACTTTTTATCCCATGATATCGCGTTCCGTCCGTTCACCTGTGCCCAGCCGGAAATGCCGGGAAGGACGTCGTGACGTCTCATTTGCTCATCGCTATAGCGCGATAAATAGTTGACGTGCAGAGGGCGGGGCCCGATAAAGCTCATCTCACCCCGGAGAATGTTAAAAATCTGAGGAAGCTCATCCATGCTCAGCGCGCGAATGGTTCTGCCTGTCTTTGTCATACGTTCCATATCGGCCAACGGACGCCCGTCGCGCTCCGTCTCCATGATCATCGTCCGCAGCTTCACGATTTTTATTGTTTTTCCCTTATAGCCGGGCCGCTCCTGCACATAAAAGACCGGAGCTCTCGTTTCGATTTTAATGGCGACGCAGCACAGGCCGATTACAGCCGCGGCCGGAATCAGCAAAACCGCCGCAAGCGCTATGTCGCAGACGCGTTTCACAGCAAAGTACGGGCGCCGCCGATAGCGCGCGGAATCGCCCGCCCGCATGCGTTTATACGAAGTGTTTGCCGATCTCATGGACGATTTCCCGTATCTGTTCTTCCGTGAGCGTGTCCCCAGACGGCAGGCAAACCGACCGTGCAAACAACCTCTCGTCGACGCTCCTTCCGGTTCCGATACAATCCTCCCCGCGTGTGTACACATCCCTTTCCGTAACGAATACCGCCTCGTGAAACAGCGGCTGCATATGCATTGGTTTCCAGGCCGGGCGGCATTCTATCCCCGCGCCCAGCAGCGCGTTCACGATGGCAGTGGACGCGACTTCTCCGCTGTCAACGACCAGCAGATTCAGCCAATGGTTGCCGGCGCCATTCGTCATCATTTCCTTGATGTGTACCGGAATCTCCGCAAACGCCGCTTTGTATGTCTCGTGTGTTTTTTTTCTGATCCGCAGCTTTTCAGGCAAAAATTCCAACTGTCCGAGGCCGATCGCGGCGCAGATATTGCTCATGCGGTAGTTATACCCCAGTTCCTTGTGCTCATACCATATTACGGGTTCGCGTGCTTGGGCAGACCAGAAACGCGCTTTTTCTATAGCCGCCGTGTCATCCGAAAGCAGCATGCCGCCGCCCGAAGTGGTGAGGATCTTGTTCCCGTTGAAGCTAAACACGCCTATGTCGCCGAACGCCCCGCATTTTATGCCCCTATACACAGCGCCTACCGCCTCCGCGGCATCCTCAACCACAGGCACGCCGTATTTCCGGCAAACTGGCAGCAGGCTGTCCCAATCAGCTGGTTCCCCGTATAAATCGCAAATGATGACCGCTTTGGGCATGCGGCTGTTTGCCTTTGCCCACCTAAAAGCGTTTTCCAAAGCAGCCGGGCACATATTCCAGCTTTTATCCTCTGAGTCAATAAAAACAGGAACAGCTTTTTCATAGAGTACGCCGTTACAGCTTCCGATAAATGTGAAATCTTGACAAAAAACAGTGTCGCCGGCTTGCACGCCAAACCGGCGCAGGGCCAAATGGATAGCCGCCGTGCCCGACGACAGGGCAAGCGCGGATTGAACGCCGACATATGCGGCCATTTCATTTTCAAACTGGTCGATGTGCGGGCCGCTCGGCGCGATCCAATTAGTAGCAAACGCGTCTGCGACATACCGCTGTTCCCCGCCGCCCATGCACGGCGGAGAGAGAAATATTCTATTGGCCATTATCGTTTACCCGTTCCTTCTGAGCGTCATGTTCCTGTATAAGAACGCCGCCATCCAAACGGCAGCAGCAATCACAGAGTCCAAGCAATGTAGGCCTGTGTGATATGATCAACAAGGTCGTCTTTTCGGCTGAAGCGCGAAGGTTACGCATGATCGCCCGCTCCGTATCAAGGTCGAGGGCTGAGGTAGCTTCATCCAAAATGAGCAAGGGGCTTTTTCGAAGCAGCGCCCTGGCAATCGCGATACGCTGCGCTTGCCCTTCCGAAACGGCGCCTCCATGTTCCAGGAGCACCGTATCCAACCCGTCCGGCAGCAGCCTGACGAATCCCGCCTCGGCAGCGTCCAGCGCAAGAAGCATCTCGGCATCAGCAGCGTCCGCGTTTCCCACGCGCAGGTTTTCTCTTATGCTTCCGGAAAAAAGTGTGTTCCCCTGTGGCACATAGGCTACAAAACTCCGGGTCTCCGGGCCGGTACGTTGCCGAACGCCGCGCGCGTCATAGAGAGCCGCGCAGCCGTCTTCCGGCTCAATCAGGCCCAGAAGCAAGCGCGCGATGGTAGTTTTTCCCGCGCCGCTCTCACCCACCAGGCCCATATGCGTGCCCGGAGCAATATCCAGCGTTGCATTTTGAACGATCGCTTCTCTGTTATAGCGCAAACGGACGTTGTCCAGTCGTGCGCCGACAGGCCCTTCCAGCGCTTCGGCCTTCCCGTATGGTTCCCGTTGCAGCGCGTCCATTTCCGAAAGTCTTCCGACTGAAGCCAACATCCCCATTGCCTTTGGTATCAACGTGGGCAGCGCGATAATAGGTCCCTGCACCTGTGACGCCAAACCGATATATAGGCTCATTGTGCCGTATGTTATCTCGCCTCTGGCCAGCTGATAGATGCCCCATCCAAAAGCCAGCATATATCCTAAGGAAAACAATCCGTTTGTGCTTACGTTGACCAGCCCGGTCAGCCGGCTGCGCCTGTGCTGTAGCGAAAACCTTTCTTTTCGCATTTCCGCAATCGTATCCGCGCACTTCTCCTCCATCTGAAACGCTTTGACCACGGCATGATGGGATAAACTCTCCTGCATATAGCTCCGATAGGCCGATTCGTTATCTTTCAGATCACGATGAAGCCGGCGAATCTTATCTCCAAAGTATACGCTTGCCAACGCTCCGGGCGGACCGACAGCCAGTATACATACCGCCAGCAGCGGCTCGTATACGCACAAAACCCAGAACGCGAAAATAATGCGAATACAAAGCTGCGCCGCGTTGGGCAGGAGGTCCGAGATGCTGTCGGCGGCAGCCTCCGCATCCCCGGTCAGGCGGGTAATCATGTCACCGGTATGGTACACGGATACCGGCAGCCATCCACTCCTGATGATCTGCTCGTATAGTTTTTCGCGCATCCCGAACGCAAACCGCTCGTGCAGCAGTGTGGACAAAAAACCGGTCAGGGAACCGCATCCCACGGAAACTGCCATGACAAATACCAGCAGGACAATACCCGGGGGATCGAAAAACCCGCCTGCCCGGGCCGCCTGGTCAATGAGACGCTTGTTTACGAGGGCAACAGCAACACCGCTAACCGCAAGCAGCACGTCTGTCGCCAGCAATGCCTGGATTCGCCGCCGGTGCGGCCTGGATTGTCTCCATATCCAACGCAGCGGCGCAAACCACTCTCGCGCGAATTGCTTTCGATACGCCTGAAAACGGATGCGGCGATCAGCGAATGCCATGTTTATTCTTCTTCCAGAACATTATGCGCCCGCAGCTTGTCTAAAAATGTGTCCAGATCAGAGGACGCAACATCCCTTTCCACGTTGAACTCGCCAAGCACCAATTCCAGCAGATCCTCACGGCAAATGGGCCGGGCCAACTGTTCCCAGATAAACGCGGAAACATCACTCAACACGAGCGCTCCCTCGAACGTTTCGATGTTCTTTCCTACGGGCATTACGATATGTTCATCCACAACATTTCTAAGAACAAAACCTTCTTTTATTTTCATATCGAATCTTGTATCCTCCCTATCGGCGCGCGTTTCCCGGCTGAACAGCCCGGCATACGCAATTCGGGCCGATTCACGCCCGGGATCTCCAAAAAAACGATAGATGGGCACGCAGCCTGTCAAGCGCTCTATTACGTTCAAAGCAGCGCCTGCCGCTTCCGTATCCCATATTGGTATAAAACATTGCCGCATAAGCAATCTGCGCGCTTGGAAAGCCGTAAGCCTGCGAAGCCGCGTAAACGGCGCGCGCCGCACTTCGCAAATAGCCGCCAGAGGTTCTTCACCCGGAAAGCATATGCTCTCCTTGCCATCCCACGGTACACCGCACGCGTAAGCCCTCCCCGCAGCAAGACGAATGGCCGGGCGATCGCCACTGATCAGTCGCGCGTCAAATAAACTTGCCCATGATTGCGCCCGCGCAGATTTTCCGGTTCCTGACGGCGCGGTAAACGCGACGGCGCCGTCCTCCAGCGCAACGCAGGATGCGTGAAGGGATACGACGCCCTGAAATGGGAAAGCGCATTCCAGAACCATGCGAAAGAGATGCATGAACATTTTAGACTCCTGCATCTCTTTTGCATTGGGCGGCATCCATACCGTAACCAGCCCGTAGTTCTGTTCCACACGCAGGCATACCTGATCGGCCGGGATGGTGGAAGCAATCCGCCAACCATCCCGCAGCGCATGGCACACCATGTTATGGCCTTGCCACAGCACCGGCCCTTCCGCTTCTATTTCCCTGTCCGCCAGCTCGAGCCGGACCCGGCGCGAAAACGGTTTTTCATTTACAAAAGGCATCCATGGAGGAAACAGGCGCGGCAGTTCCACCTTAAGGTCGGCAAAATACGCATCCATTCCCTATGTCACTGGGTCGGATTGATGTGCACCTGCTCGCAGCAGCCAATGGAACCGTTGGAAACCACCGGATTGCTGATACCCTGGTATGTATCGCAGCGGATACCACTTGCCATAATTTGCTCGCTATAGCGAAAGTCAACCTTTTCCACCGTCGGCGTTGAGTATGTACGTTTCACAACCGTATCCTCCTTTTTTGTGTTGGTCTTATTCAGCCACTACCCCGGAAAACAACCCCTCTTGGTTCATGCGATGCCTCCAGGCGCAAATCTCCGGATTCGCGTGCCCTTTTTCCGCTCCCTTTCTGTGTTCGGCGACACAGTGCTTGCAGATTCCCACATACTGGCAACCGGCGCATTCAACCGGCTTCGGATACTCCTGCGATGCCCGGTTTACGGCTTGCCATGCCGCCGGAAAACCATCACGCAACGGGTAGGCGCAAAAATCATTCAGAACGTTGCATCCACGCATGACCCCATCCCATGAAATGGCAAAGGCACTCCGTCCGGCCGCGCATCCTACTCCTATCCCTCCTTTCCCTCCATGGCTTTCCGCCATCGGTACGTCACCGGCGACGCACGGCTCCAACGGCCGTCCTGATAACGCCGCGTCATACTTGAGTACCTCGATGTAATCATCCAGCGCGATCTCAAAATCGGTCAAACAACGACCGGTATCGTCACGCGCCGCAAACAAGCCGGCGTTGATGCTGTACGGCAGGTCAAGCTCACGGATGAGCGACACCAACGCCTTTGCATTGTCGCCAATATAGCGGGAGGGTGTCATGCCGACCATAAGTGGTATCCCAGCGGAACGAATCCGTTCAATTCCATGAAGGACGCGCGACAACACGCGGTGGCCGGTAACCCGCTCATACGTCTCCTCGTCACTTCCGTACAGCGTAACCTGTACACATGCCGGCGGATGGCTGCCGAACAGGCGGTCGGCGGCGTCTTCCACGAGGACGCCGTTTGTCAGCACCGTGATCTCCACCCCTTTTGTGGATAGATGACGATAGATGGCGTCGAACTCCGGATGCGTCAGGCATTCGCCGCCCGTCAACGCGGCGTACAGCATCCCGGACTCGCACGCCCGGTCGATCAGTCCGCACCAGATGTTCGCCCCGAGGATGTCCCTTCCCTGAAGTTGCGACGGGCGCAGATGAACATAACACATCTTGCAGTCCAGGTTGCACAAGGGCGTGAGCTCAAACGTACCAATCAACGGTACGTTGCTGTTCCTCGCCTTGCTTATCAAGTGCCGCTTCATCCTACTGTAGCGCTGATACCCGGTAGCCTGATCCCGGTCCATATACTCGATGAGTTCATGAAGGCTTCCCGAGAGCCGCCAGTCTTTGCCCGCATCTGTCATATCATTACCTATCACTTCACCGGGAGTCGGCGGCCGATGGCCGCAACCGCGCGTTCAGGAATAAATATCCACAACACCCATCGGCGCATGCGCCACATCCGGACCCACAGCGCTGCCGCTATGCGCAACCGGCGATCCTCCGGGTTCAGGCATCTGTTGTTTCGCCGGATACGCACCACCCTGCCCCAGATCCTGTCCGCCCCCATCCAGCCGTCCGGGCGCATACATCCGTCTCCGAACGTTTGAACCAAATCTCCTTCAACTTTCCACACCCGGTGCAGGACATACCGTCCCGGTATCGATCCGTGCGGGAAAAGCACAATATCCCCTACGCACGCGGGGCGATCCATGGGAATCAGCTTCAGTTCATCCCGTCCGCCGCGAATGAACGGAACCATACTATCTCCCGTTACCGTAAAGCGCATGGGTACCGGTTGACCGACTTGGGCAAGGGCGCGCCATGTTTCAACGGATAACCCCCGCGCCCCTGCCGCGGCATTGCTCATTGGTCTATCTCCATCCGTCCGGTGATCCTTCCGGCATGGCCGATGATCATGGGCGCAAAGTCCGGATCCCGCAAAAACCTGTCAAGAGCTTCCTTGTTGGCTTCATAATCGATAACGATCCCATTTGCCGAGCCGATACGCTCACGCTCATTTTCCCCTTCAATCGGAAGGATACACAGCTGGACATAGTCATAGGCGGCGCTCGTCTCATGTGTGGCAATCAATAGGGTCTCCGTAATACCCCAAATCTGCTCGTCCGTGAGGTTATGGTAGGCATTGTCAAAGACAGGCGCACTCATCTGCAACAGGAACTGACGGTCGCTTTCCGTAATGTTGTCAACATAGATAATCCTTTTCCTTTCCGCGTCTTCCCCCGGGACATCTCCCTCGGAACCGAACCAAACCCGATCATACACATGCTCTTTCATCTGGAAAAACAACTGCGCGACCACCTCGAGCTCCCGCATGGCACAGTTTGCCACGGAATCATATTGCAGCCACCCATAGCCGACCGCCTGAATTCCGGACAGATGCGTTTCCGGCCCATAATCCAACAGATAGTATTCGTCCAGCAAAGTGGTATATAGGTTGTCATGCATTAACCCCTCACCCAGCGTGGACAGGGCGTGTTCCAGTTTTGCTGCAACCATGCCGTTCAGCGCGTTT
>Ga0082212_10008689_pt1 | contig 13222 bp, 10 predicted proteins | sample TergutNt197P3_FD_71548 | JGI IMG/M metagenome (GOLD analysis project Ga0082212, IMG submission 71548) | Neocapritermes taracua P3 segment gut microbial communities from Petit-Saut dam, French Guiana - Nt197 P3 | ecosystem: Host-associated > Arthropoda: Insects > Digestive system > Gut ... | reverse complement strand
GTTTGCTACGGTTTGAAACATGATTTTGAGGATATCGAGGTCAAACGCTACGCCGCGCATATTCTTGACGCGCAGTTAGCCGCAAGACGCAAACCCTGTATGATAGGCACAGGGGCGATGTGCGATCCTTATATTCCGCTTGAAAATGAGCTGCGGCTTACCCGTCAATGTCTTGAAGTAATTCTACGACGCGGGTTCGGGGTCACTATACTGACCAAGTCGCCGGGTGTTCTGCGGGATTTGGATATTCTCAAAGCTATAAATAAAAAAACAAAATGCGTGGTTCAGTTTACGCTGACAACGTTTGATGACGATTTGTGCAGTATAATCGAACCTAATGTAGCTGTTACTTCAGAACGCGCCGCAGCTCTTGATATTCTGCGGGACGCCGGTATTCCGACGGTGGTCTGGCTCTCCCCCATCCTGCCGTTTATAAACGATACCGAGGATAATCTGCGCGGTCTGTTAGATTACTGTGTCAGCGCGCGGGCGCGGGGTATAATTTTCTTCGGTTTCGGCACCACCATGCGCGAGGGGAGCCGGGAGTTTTTCTTTCAAAATCTCGACAAAAATTTTCCGGGTATGAAACAGCGGTATATTGATGCTTTCGGCAGCAGATATGAGTGTCTGAGTCCGAACAACGCGAGGTTGACCGCAGTTCTGCGCGATATATGCGATAAACACTCTATACTCCGCCGTCCGGATGAGGTTTTCGGTTATCTGCGCAGTTTCGAGTCAAAAGAAAGGCAGTTATCTTTGTTCGATAACCCTTAAAAATAATTTCTCTTTGTTTTGCTTTAACCGATAGTTTTCTGTATAATGCCTATAGCCGTATGTCGGTATATAAACGGCGTTGGAGGAACATTATGTGTGATACTTTTGTGGTAATGCCCGGTTCGAGCAAAAATAAAAAACTATGGTTCGCAAAAAACTCCGACAGAAGTCCCAACGAACCTAACTTGATTATAAACCAACCGGCTAAGAAAAATGATCTGTCCGCTTGCGCGGACGTCAGTCTTACATATATCTCGATTCCGCAGGCCGAAGAAACCCACGCCCTGCTGATGGTTAAGCCGGTCTGGACCTGGGGTTGTGAGATGGGGGTAAACGAGCATGGGGTTTGCATCGGAAACGAAGCGGTTTTCACCAAAGGAAAATATCCCGAAACCGGATTGATAGGAATGGATATCTGCCGTTTGGTTCTTGAACGCTGTTCCTCGTCACTCGAAGGTATGAAGCTTATCGGTTCACTGGTTGAGCAGTACGGGCAGGGCGGAAACTGCGGTTTTGACGAGGCTATGTATTACAACAACTCCTTCATTGTCGCCGACGCGTCGCAGGCTTATGTTGTTGAAACCGTAGGCTATGAATGGGCCGCAAAAAATATTGAGGGCGTTTATGCCATATCCAACTCCCTTACGATAGAACGCGAGTGGGATTTCAGCTGCGGGTCTCTTGAAAATACCGCGAAAAAATATGATTTTTCAAAGGCTCATTCGGATACCCTGCGCACGCATTTTTCCGGAGCGAGCCTAAGGCGTTATATGATCTATCAAACGCTGCTTAACGCCAAGGACGGAGCGCCGAGAAAAAACATCTATTCCATTCTTCTCGGAGACTCTTTTATCAAGCGCGACGAGGCTCCGGGTATAGATTATGATATTTGCAAGGACGCGCTGCGCGCTCATATTCCGAGCGGCGGATTTGTGGATTCTCCGTGTATGCATTACGGCGGTCCGATCGGAGGTCACACCACCGGCAGTTTGATAGTATGTCCCAAAGACGGTTTCATCAGCCTGACCGGCGGTTCCACCCCCTGCAAAGCTGTTTTTAAGCCTTTTTTAAAGTCCGCGGAGCTGCCTTTTTCCGAAGATGAACAACAGGCGGAGCTTTACTGGCTGCGGCGCGAACTGATACAGCGAAATATCCTAGCGGGAAATATCGACAATGACGAATATCTGAGAGAATGTATTACTTTGGAACAGGAGCTTGATTCGCTTTTGTTGTCATTCGCCGGGCAAAACTCCGATGGGTTCAATCAGCGGGTATTCAATATGGAAAATGATTTTGTTCAAAATTATTTATCCGGGTGCAAGCGCGATGCCGGCGCTCTCGTTCCTAAAAAGGGTTCTTTCGGATACAAAAAGCGTTGGAATAAGAAGAACGCCGTGCTGCTTGAACGTATTGCCGAGCTCGGTATCTAGAGCAACTCCGCCATTTCGGTCATGTTTTCCCAATAGCGTTTTGGCATATGCGTCATGCGGCATTTGGGATTTTCTCTCGCTTCAATGGCAATAGCCTTATAAAACCCCTTCCACAGTTCACGATATCCCAGTTCCTTCGCGGAGGCTTCGGGCAGATTTATCTGTTCCATCCTCGCTATCTGCATTTCTCTGTTCTGGTATATCAGCGCGTACCGGTGGGTTTTGTCGTATATAATGAAACTTTCGGTGTTAAACCGTCTTGCGAAGTGTCCGGCGATAAAGGGAAGCACAAAGTTTTTGGGGCTGATGGTCGCGGCGAGAAATCCGTCATAATCAGAAAACCGGATAAACCCGGTGAGCAGATGACTTTCTCCCAACAGATGACGTTCCGCTTTTAACAACCGGGCGACGTCCTCATGTCCTAACATGTCGTCTATCTTCGCTCCGACGCTGTATCCGAGCAGTAAATAGCGCAGCATAGACAGTTCCTTACGCTCCAAGCAGGAGAGAAACACCGTCTCAATAAGATCAAGCGACCTTGTTGATATTCTGTTTGCTATTGAATCTCTGACACGAAGCGCTTTTTTGTCATCGGTATGAATAAAGGTATCCTCAAACAAAACGGTTTGTTCCTCTTCGCCGTTTGAAATAGCTCCCGGAATGTTCTTTGAATAGACGCTCTCGTATACGCAGCAAAAAAAGCCCGGGAGCGAGCCGTCGTAGACATATACCGAGTTGTTTGACGTCATATTCTTTTGGAAAGGCACAGCACCGCCTCCTCAACCGCTTTATCCGCCGAGCCGAGATAACCCGCTTGGGGCATTCCGTTTTGAGCGCCGTCAAAAAGTGACAACTGCTCGATTCCGAAACTGTTGACCTTCGGATCTATCAATATGCGCGCGGTGGTTTCCCTGCTAATTCGTAAACCCGTCGGATTATCTTTTGTGATAATGAAATATTGCGCGCGCTTAAGCACCGCGCCGATTTTTTTAAGCTCTCTCAATCCAAGCTTTCCCGCTCTTCGCGCCTGCACGATTCTTCTTGAGGATATAGGTCCTATACCCGGCACCCGAAGGAGGTCTTTAAGCGGCGCGGCGTTGACGTCTACCGGAAAAAACCACATATTGTTGAGCGCCCAGTTGCACTTCGGGTCCATGTAAGGATTAAAATCCGGCGTTTGTTCACTGAGAATCTCTGAGGCGGCGAAATCGTACATCCTCATAAGAAAATCCGCCTGATAGAGTCTGTGTTCTCTGAGCAGCGGCGGTTTAGTATCCGCCGACGGCAGCAGGCTATCTGTCGTCGTAGGTATATATGCGGAGTAGAACACGCGCTTAAGCGAGTATTTGTCGTAGAGTCCTTCCGCGAGACTTATGATGTTAAAGTCCCGTTCGGGTGAGGCGCCGATTATCATCTGAGTGGACTGACCGGCATTGGCAAACTTGAGGGCGCCTTTATACAACGTCATTTTTCCTTTATCTTCTTTTATTCCCTCGGATATCTGCCCCATCGGCGCGAGAATGGCCTTCCTTTGTTTATCCGGAGCCAGAGTATTCAGACTGCGTTCGCTCGGCAATTCTATGTTCACGCTCAACCGGTCGGCCAGCAGTCCCAGACTCCGGATCTGCTGCGGTGATGAACCCGGAATGGCTTTTGCATGTATGTATCCCCAAAAATCATGTTTATAACGGATAAGCTTCAAGGCGTCTATCATAAGCTCCATAGTATAATCCGGATTTTTCAGCACTCCGCTTGAAAGGAAGAGCCCTTCAATATAGTTTCGTCTGTAAAACTGAATAGTAAGTTCGGCTAACTCCTCGGGCGTAAACGCGGCGCGCCGCACGTCATTGCTTTTCCGGTTTACACAGTATTTGCAGTCATATTCGCAATAGTTAGTCATCAATACTTTGAGCAGGGAAATGCATCTCCCGTCGGCTGAAAAACTGTGGCAGCAACCCGCAGCAACCGCCGACCCCATCGAGCCCGCTCTTCCGGGGCGATCTGATCCCGAGGATGTGCAGGCAACGTCATACTTAGCGGAATCAGCAAGAATAGTAAGCTTTTGCATTAAGTCCATATCATATCCTTAAAACATATGTTCTTTTTTATATTATATATGTTTTCAGGAATTTGTAAAGGGTTATTTTACATAAAAAACCGCGGTTCACCGGAAGTGAGCCGCGTTTTATAGATAGTGAAATTGCTTTTACAAGCTTGATATTGTTTGTTCGACGGCGGCGCGGGTCTTTTCAAGCGCTTCACGATAATCGTCAAGCGCCTGTTCGTTGATTATACCCTTTCTCAGCTCCTCGACCAAATCGGTACTGAGCTTAAAAAGCAGTTTTAACGACAGGTTCCCGGCTATTCCTTTTATAGCGTGAGCTGATTTTGAAGCTTCTTCGCAATCCTTTTGTTCAATGAACGCTTCAAACTCCCCGGTTTCCTTGGAGTTTAAAAACATATCGAGCATACGCTTATAAAGCGTTTTGTTATTTCTTACTCTCCCCAACCCCTCGTCGATATCAATATACTGTTCGAGCTGTTCTTTTGATAATACTTCAGACATTTCTGTCTCCTCTCCTGCTGCTCTCAAGGCAAAACTAAAGCAGACTGAATTTTCGAAAATTTAGGGTAACGCCGTACAATGACCACCTAATGGTTTTGCAAGCGTCTTGTTTGCATATTTTCAGTCATATCTCACAAAAATCCTCGTTAATACACAAAGTATTGCCTGTGGTTTTTGTTTTATCTGACAGAAAATCTGTCTGCACAATCCGAACGCAATCATTGTGCGGTGTTACCTTAGATTTTACATCATCATTCCCGATGTTTCAAGATGGTTGATAAAAATCTATCGACTATCACGGTAAAAACTGGTAAAATATTTTTATTATATACAAGCTGTTGAGGTAACAAGGTAATAATCAGCATCGTTGGGTAGTAAATCAAGTCAGTCCTGACTCTTTTTTATTACGGTATGGTGGTGTATTGTGAAAAAAATAATTCCTGTATACTTTACTATTGTATTCCTGTTATTAGGTTTTGTTTTAAGCAGCTGTGGTTTATCGGACGGTAGAGATGAAGGCAAAAACAGAGACTCTCTTACAGTCTTCTATTTTCCGTCTGTCCAGAATTCCGCAAAAGTTAAAATAGTTGAAAGCATTTTTAAAGACTTTGGAATTAATATTGATTACTATTCAGTAGATAATTCCGATGAATTTTTAGAATACGTTTCTCCGGAGTTTGTCCAAAAGCTTTCGGCTGATATTATGGCCGGTAAGGGTCCCGATATCTTTTTGTTTGATTTTAACGGTTCTTTCGCGGACCTTAACAAAAAAATGGACGCCGGTGTGTTTTATGATTTCAACGATTTTATCAACGCTGATAAAAGTTTTAATTTGAATAATTATGAGCGGAGAATAATGGACGCGGGGATATACAAAGGGAAACGGTATATTTTACCTGTAAGCTACCATGTCCCGATGTTAATATCGACTAAAGAAAAATTCGATAAATATGGATATAAAATCGATGACTTTACCCGGTTTAATAGCTTTTTATCCGGGTGGGAAGCTTTTCTGAACGAGAGAGATTCACTGTTCGTCGATCCATATCTTTTATGGATGAGCTTATCGACGACACACTACGGTTTTTTAGACGAATGTGTCGATTATGAAAAAAATGAGGTTAATCTCAAAACCCCGACACTTAAAAGGGTAATGGATATATTAAGGAACGATTACTTAAATTCAGAGTTTTATCCCAATTCTGTCAGCTACATCGGTTCAAAAGACTCATTATTCAATTTTTCGGGAACTATTTCAAACAGTCTCGATATGATTAAAGACTACGGATGGGATAACGCGGTGATAACCCCGGTCCCGAACGCGTTTGGCAACAGTACAGCGAGTATAAATGACTACTGTATGATATCGAAAAACTGTAAGAATCCTGACCTTGCCTGGACTTACGTTAAGATACTGCTTAGCTGTAAGATACAGAATACTTCGGTATTGAGTAACGAAGCTTTTTATAACGGAATCGGAGTTATGAAGGGAAGCATGGATCAGTTTATTGAGGGTTGGTTTGACAAATATTCAATTGAGATAGGAAAGAATAAAGAAGCGAAGGATATGATCAGCGGTGTATATAACAGTTATGATAATGTGGTTTTACCGTTTTTCAAGGGATATAGTGTAGTTATACAAATGGTGGATTATATTGAAAACAGCAGTATGAATGATTTCGATAAACTTAAAGCAGAAACAGATAATTACTTTAATATCTGGCTGAGCGAGTAGATACAGTTAATGTCAACAATGTAACAAGGTCAGCGCTGACTCCATTATTTAATTCATAATAAGGTACTACGTGAAACCAAACCGTATAGTTCGACTATTGCGGCGATAACTGCTAAAATAAAGAAAATATTCGAAGAAGGTGTATGATGACTCGTCCGACGCTCGCTGTCACTATGGGGGATCCCGCCGGTATAGGTCCGGAAATAACGCTTAAGACTCTGTTGAATGAGGAAATCTATGATATTTGCGTTCCCCTGGTAATAGGGGACATGGAGTCGCTTCGAAAGACCGCGTCGATGCTCCGGGCAGATCCCGGGGTATTAAGGGTAATAGAGGACCCGTCTCAGGCAAAAGGCGCGTTCGGAGTTGTTGATGTCATCGACCTGAAGCTGCTTAATAAAGACGGCTGGAAAATCGGAGAAGTCTCCAAGGTTTCCGGCAACGCGGCTTTCAGATATGTAAAAACCGCCATAGATCTCGCGTTGTCAGGTAAAGTAGACGCCGTCGTCACCGCGCCGATAAACAAGGAGGCGCTGTCATTAGCGGGTCATCCGTTCCCCGGCCATACCGAAATCTTCGCGCACTACTGCGGCACGGAGGACTACGCGATGGTTCTTGCGGCGGGCAATCTTCGCGTTATCCATGTTACCACTCATGTTTCTTTACGCGACGCTTGCGAAAGCATAAGCGAAGATAGCGTGCTCAGAACCATCAAACTTGCAAAAGAGGCTCTTGAGAGCATCGGCGTTACCGGAAGGATAGCCGTCGCGGGGTTGAACCCTCATTCTTCAGAACACGGAATATTCGGAGATGAGGAAGAACACTCAATAATCCCCGCCATTAAAACCGCTGTTTCGCAAGGTATTGACGCGGAAGGTCCTGTTCCCGCCGATACTGTTTTCGTAAAAGCATTGGCAGGTAACTACGCGATGGTGGTCGCCATGTATCACGACCAAGGACATATCCCCGTAAAAATCGCGGGTTTTAAAGCGGACAAAAAAACTGGGGTCATGACCCAAACGGGGGGCGTTAACTTCACCGTCGGACTTCCGGTAATAAGAACCTCGGTAGATCACGGTACCGCTTTTGAAATCGCGGACAAATACGTTGCCGACGCGTCGAGTATGATTGAGGCGATAACCATGGCGTCTGAAATGGTCAGCAACCGGAAACCATCATGATAACAAAACTGCTTATTGTCGCCGATGATTTCACCGGCGCACTCGATACCGGAATCCAGTTAGCAAAGCAAGGAGTTTCCACGCGGGTTTTTCTTGACGCAAAAGCATGGGAACTTCAGGAAGAAGCTGTGGTGATAAATACCTCCAGCCGTCACCTTTCCCCCGGCGAGGCGAAAAAAACAGTATTTGAAACCGTAAAGAAAGCAAAAGACGAAGGAGTCGCTTATTTTTATAAAAAAACCGACTCCGCGCTTCGCGGAAATATCGCCGCCGAGTTTGAGGGTATGCTTGAAGCCTGCCGGGCGGCCAGAATATGTTTTGTTCCGGCATACCCCGCGCTCGGGCGTCTTACCAAAAACGGGGTGCATTATGTCGACGGGGTTAAGGTTTCCGAAAGCGTATACGGTTCCGACCCTTTTGAACCTGTCAGAGAGTCTGATATATCAAAACTCATCCAAACCCGGAAAACCCTCAGTGTTGCCATAAAACCGCCTGCGGCGATGCCCGGAGGGCAAGAGAGAGTATTGGTTTATGACTGCCAAACAGAGCAAGACCTTGAGCAAACAGCGAAGCTTTTTAAGCAAAGCGGTGAAACTGTATTTGCAGGCTGCGCTGGTTTCGCGGCATACATAGGTTCAATAGTTGATTTCGGCATAAAAAAAACCTGTTTCCCAAAGCTTCAGGAAGGTCTTTTAGTCGCCTCCGCCAGCGTCAATCCCGTCGCTATAACTCAGCTAAATTACGCTGAAACCGCCGGTTTTTCCGCCGTAACCCTGACCGCTGAACAAAAAACCGCCGAAAATCCGGGTTCAATACCGGGGTTCTCAGAACTTGTCTCCTCAATAAAATCTGATTTTGCCGCGAGCGGAAGAATTTTGATAAGATCGGTTTCCCATACCGAAAGCTTTATACATCCCGTCGGTATTGACGCAGACCTGCTTCGAAGCAGAATAGCGGATAATATGGGAGCCTTAATCGCGGTTCTCATAAAAGAAATTGACACGAATTTCTTAATTATCGGAGGCGATCTTCTTTCATCGACATTGTCACGCCTTAATGTAAATTCGGTAGTACCCGCAGCGGAATCATCTCCGGGTGTTGTCGCTTTTGAAGCGGAGATATCCGGGAAAAAAAGAACCATCTTTTCTAAATCCGGAGGATTCGGGAAGATGGGCGAGATTATAAAAACAGAGCAGTATATTATGGAGGTAAACAATGGACCCGAATGAAATTATGGTTTGCAAAGCGAAACTTTTTCACCCAAGCGCTCCATTGCAGGATGTTTACGCAAAGGTCAAGGATACCGTGAAACAACTCGGCGCCGTTATAAAACCCGGCAGCCGTATCGCCGTCGCGGTAGGCAGCCGCGGCATAGCGAACATCGCGGTAATTACCAAAGCTTTGACAGATTATCTCAAGCAGACAGGCGCCGAACCGTTTATAATCCCGGCTATGGGAAGCCACGGCGGCGCGACCGCTGAAGGTCAAGCCGAGTTTCTGCAAGGTTACGGAATATCGGAAAAAACTATCGGAGTTCCGGTCATTTCATCAATGGAGGTCGAATATATCGGCGACGCCGGTCATCCCGAACCGTTCCCGGTTTATATAGATAAAAACGCGTTTAACTCCGACGGCGTCATTATAGTCAACCGGGTAAAATCACACACCGATTTTCACGGTGACAACGAGAGCGGAATAATCAAGATGCTGGTTATCGGGCTCGGTAAACATAAGCAGGCGGCGCTTATGCACCGTTACGGAGCGGACGGACTTCGCGACCTCGTCCCCGTAGCCGCTAAAAAAGTCCTTTCCTGCGGAAAGATAATTGGAGGCTTGGGGATTCTTGAGGACGGTTATGACGAGACTTCCGATATTGTATTCGCGTCTCCCGATGAGTTTTTTAATGTCGATTCCGCGTTGTTGAAACGTTCCAAAGAGCTGATGGCAAAACTCCCGTTCGACGCCGTGGATTCATTGATCATCGATAAAATGGGCAAGGATATCAGCGGTTCGGGGATGGATACGAATATCATAGGCAGACTGCGCATAAAAGGTCAGACAGATACGCTTCCCGATTGTGACAGAATTGCCGTCCTGGATCTGACCGACACCTCCCACGGCAACGCGACTGGAGTGGGATTGGCTGATATAACAACGCGAAGATTAGTCGATAAAATAGACTGGCAGGCAACCAATGCCAATATAATAACCAGCGGATTCCTTCAGCGCGGGTTTCTTCCCGTTGTGGCGGAAAATGATATTGAGGCTGTTGATTTAGCTGTCAACGGCGCGAATCATACCCCTGAGTCTATTAAGTTCGCGAGAATAAAAAGCACTTTGGACCTCGCGGAGGTTTATGTTTCCAAAGCGCTTTTGTCTGAGCTTATATCAAAAAACAAAGGCGAGCAGACCGGCGAGTTTATCCCTCTTGTTTTTAAACAAGGCGGACGTCTGGCGGATTTTTGATAAAATCCAACTCGCTTCGCTCGATGAATCAGTGGGGGACTGGACCCCCGCTGATTCCGCCGCTGTGCGATGGTTTCAAGTGGTAGCGTATATGCCGGGATTCAACTCCCGCCTTCGCTTTGCTCAGAGGTGGAAGTCTTCTCCCAGGCGCTAGATAAAGTCAATAATAAGTCTATCGGATTTCCCTTACCGGACGCATTTCGATATATCCCCGCCAGCCAAAAGGAGCAAGCTGCATTATGGGAGCTAGTTCGTCAGCGTATTCATATCCGTAAACCCCGGGATTGAACTTCTCCGCGCCTTCCCACAGCGCGCCTATCGCCTGTTCAAAATCTTCATCGTCAAAAGGTTCACCCTGAAACACTAACAGTTTACAAGGTTGCATATCTATTAATTCAAATCCTTCGGGAATCTCACCGTCATAATCAGCCGGAAGCTCGATCCCCTGAGCGTACTCCCCGGAATCAGCGGTACGCATACATTCAGGCAGCCACATCCCGATCGGTTCGTAAAGCGCCTCTTTTATTCTGCTTACAATATCCCAGGGAACGGAATTCCCTGTCTCATCGTCCACGCATCCGAACTCCTCACAATAACCGAAGTAATCCTCCGCTGATTTTGAACGTCTGAGCATTAGCTTTCTTGCCGGACGTTCCACTATTTGAGTGAATATTACCGCTGTTTCTTTTGCCATTTCCTTAATCTCCCTTTCATTATTTTGGCAGACAGCAACACGATAAGGAATCATCCAACCGTCCGGTTTAGCGCTCGCAAATTGTTTTGGCGCGATACCGAAGGACTTTGAAAACGCTCTCGTAAAACCTTCGTGAGAATCGAACACAAAATCAAAAGCCACATCCGTAACCTTAACCCCGCCCTTTCTCAATGCCAGGGCCGCGCTCAGCATCCGCCGTTCCCGGATATACTCAAACGGCGTACGTCCGATATGCTTTTTGAATATCCTCGCGGCGTGATACTGAGAATAACCCGCTATATCCGAAAGAGATTTTGCGGTTATCTTTTCGCGGACGTTTTGGTCAATAAAAGTCTTCATCCGCTGTGCCGCGGCGTGCGTTTCAGATTCAGTATTCCCCATCATCAGCTGCCTCCCGCAATCATATTAGCTTATCCGGGAGTTGATTTCTTGACAATAAACGCTAAATGCCCATTTATTAATTTAAACGCGGCTTCTGTTTAATCAGTGTTTAGAGTTAATATCAACCGTCCTCATCCAAAATCACGATACAATGCAGATCGCCGACACTGATATTCTGGACCGCGGCTATACCCGAACCCAATTCCCAAAGCGCCGTCGACGTCCCGTGGGTTTTTACGGCCGTGAATAAATCGACTCCTTTATCCTTAGCTTCATGCGCCGTATATCCGTCGACTATGCCGCCGGTAAGACAGTTTATTCCTTTGGCGGCGGCGTCGGGATGAAAATCACCGCCCGGTCCGTCGGTGCCGTCTGTGTCAACCGCGGCGATGATCACGCGTTTATTTCCGCTTAACGCTATTGCCGCTTCGGTGCAGAATTCCTGGTTGGTCCCGCCTACGCCCGTTTCTCCTCTTACCGTTACTATCAACTCGCCGCTTTCAAACAGTGCGCATGGCGGGTTAAAAGGCGCGCCTTCCTGGGCGCTGTATTTTGCTATCTGCGCGACATAGTGTCCCATCGGAGCCGCCTCTGTTTTATAATTGGTCGTCAACACATAAGTCTTTAGCCCAAATTCCTCGGCTTTAGCTATTGCGGCGGAAAAAGCGCTCATACCGCGGGGCATGACCCCGAACAGCCTGCAGTTATATGACTCATACTCCTGCCAGCTCAGTGTCTCGCTCTCATCGGGATTAGAGTGCAGTTTATCTAAGATCGATGCGGGAAGCCCATCGTAAACGCCCCACAGTTTAGCCGTCCGGATAGCTTCGGGCGTTGAGGTGCAGTCAGGCAGATTGGGCAGCCAGAGATTGTTTCTTAAAAATGTCTCATAAGCAGTCGGATAGTTTTCAGCCGGAGCATACGGACCCGGAGCTATACCCACAATATTTAATATCTGCGCGGGGCGCAGCGCTTTAAGCACGCGGCCTCCCCGAAAGAGATCTATCTGATTACGCAAATAACTCATCGCCTCGGTGGTCATCCCGCTGTCGATTAACCCGTATTGATTTAAAAACTGCACGTCTTCTACCGAAATGCCTTCGTCAGGCAGAGCGGCTAATGCGCTGCATCCGTTACCCATAACCGTTATGGCGAGATCCCGTTCGGTAAGATTAAGCGACTTGATCATTTCCATCATACGCCGGCATCCGTTTATTCCGTGTTCATCCGGTACGGGATGTCCTCCGAAAGTGACCTCGACCTTGTTCGTTATTATTTCATCGCCGTGTTTGCCTATTGCAAAACCTCCGGTAAGGTGACTGCCGATGACCTCTTCAAGCGCTTTGACGATATAGAGAATACCCTTGCCTACAGCAAAAACAAATATCCGGTCGGTCTGAGACAGGTCATAAACTGCCGGACCGCTTCGCGGATCTCCTTCAGGCTCCATTTCCCTGCAGTCAAAAATAAGCTTATTATTCTTGACGGACACGAGTTTGAGGGTGTTGTTATACGGGTTCCCCGCGGACAGTCCGGCTTCCATTATATCAGCCGCCATTTTCCTTCCCTTGATGTTGCCGTGATTAGTAAGCTGCTCATAGTTTTTTATACGCATATCTGCCTCCAGTCATTCGATATTTTCATATAATACCATAAGAATCTTTGTTTGTGCCAACTCGATAATGCTATCTAAGCGCGGATAAAATAAATTATACAATGCCGGGTCTTATATCACGGCGAAAGCTGCCGATATATTTAACATAGCGAAGTTAAAATACCATAGATTTTGACATTCCTTATGTGTTCGTAAAATCCTTTCAACAATTGATACATCGCGGCAGGGCGGTGTATTTATTGTTTTACGACTTGATTGCGCTGCTTTACTCAAAACTAATATCGAACAAGCGGTTGCTATTAGTCAAGTGTTGATATATAATCAATTTTATGAAAATCAGTCTGATGAAATGGTGAAAA
>Ga0082212_10008687_pt1 | contig 13224 bp, 11 predicted proteins | sample TergutNt197P3_FD_71548 | JGI IMG/M metagenome (GOLD analysis project Ga0082212, IMG submission 71548) | Neocapritermes taracua P3 segment gut microbial communities from Petit-Saut dam, French Guiana - Nt197 P3 | ecosystem: Host-associated > Arthropoda: Insects > Digestive system > Gut ... | reverse complement strand
TGGATGACCCGGCGGATCTCCTCGTCCCGGCCTATGACCGGGTCCAGCTTCCGCCGCCGGGCCTCGTCGGTGAGGTCCCGGGTGAATTTCTGAAGGGCCTGGAACTTTTCCTCCGGGTTCTGGTCCGTGACCCGCATCTGGCCGCGCAGTTCCTTAAGGACCTTGAAAACCAGGTCCCGGGTCAGGCCGGCCTCCAGAAAGGCCCGGGCCGCCGGATGCTCTTTACGGGCCAGGACGGCCAGGAGAAGATGTTCGGTGGAGACGAACTCGTCCCGCATTTTTTCAGCCTCGGCCAGGGCCAGGTCCAGGGCCGTCTTGAGATCCATCCCCACATAGCTGGTCAGGCCCGTGCCCGAGACGCGGGGCAGCTTGTCCAGTTCCCGCTCCAGGCCTTGGGTCACCTGGCCCAGGGGCACGCCGGCCTTGGCCAGCACCGGCCTGACCAGGCCTTCGGGCTGACCCAGGAGGCTCAAGCCCAGATGAAGAGGCGTCACCTCCTGCTGGCCCCGCTGGTCGGCCAGGTTGCCGGCCTCGCTCAGGGCCTCCTGGCTTTTCAGGGTGAACTTGTCGTAGCGCATGGGCATCCTCTCCTTAAGGCTTTTGAATCCGGCCATCTTCGGGATATGGTAAGTTCCGCCGCCGCCCCTGTCAAGCGTGAGCCGGGCCTGGACCGGCCTTCTTTCTTTTTGAATTTAAATATGTTATAACCTTGGCCGGGAGTAGCTAAAAACTGTGAAATGGATTTTTCTGTTTCCGGGCAAGACTAAAACGCCCTTCCTGGCCGCCGGCATCGCCGATTTTCTCCAGCGGCTCCGCCCCCTGGCCGAAGCCCGGGAACTGGTGGTCAAGGGGGCCGGCGGCCCGGATTCGGCCGCTCCTTTTCACCGGGCCCAGGAAGGGGCGGCCCTTTTGGCCCGGCTCAAACCGGGGGACTACCTGGCGGCCCTGGACCAGGGCGGCGAAAGCCTGTCTTCGGCTGATCTGGCCGCCCGCATCGGCCGGCTCCGCGAAAGCGGGGTCAGGACGATAAACCTGGCCGTGGGCGGCCCCTGGGGCCTGGACAGAAGCCTTTTGGCGCGGGCGGACTGGGTGTTGAGCCTCGGGCCCCTGACCCTCCCCCACGAACTGGCCCGCCTGGTCATCCTGGAGCAGATATACCGCGCCTACGCCATTTTGAACCACCTGCCCTATCACAAAGAGTGACGCCCATGAGTGAAACCGACCCGGCCGCCGGCCGGCCCAGCCCTCCGGGCCTGATGGCCCGTTTGATCCTCCCGGGCCTGACCCTGGCCTTCCTGGCCTTCTGGGCCTGGCTCCTGACGCTTCTGGGCCGGACCCTCGATCAACTGATCCCGGCCGCGCTGGCCCTGGACCCGGCCGTCCTTCTTCTCTGGCTGACCCTGGGGCCCATGACCCTCCACCTGGCCCAGGCCCCCTTTTACCGGCCCCGGAAACCATCCGGCCCGCCCGTCTTCCTCGGCCTGGCGGAACCCCCTCTCGTCTTCCTGCCCTTCTCCGGTCCAGGCCGCCTGAAAACCGGCCCGGCCTTTTTCGCGGCGGCCGGACCGGAAGATCAGGCCCGGATCCTGGCCGCGGCCGAGGCCCATTTGGCCCACGGCGGCCGGGTCGGCCGCCTGAGCCTTTTGATGGCGGACCGCAGCCCCCTGGACCTGGCTATCCGCGCCCTTTGGCGGGGGCCCTGGCCTCTGGCCGCCCCGGCCTGGCTGCTTCATCTCCTGACCAGTCCCACCCGGCAGTTGATGCGCTTCTGGGGCTTCATTGTTTTCAAGGCCGTTCAGGCCTGGGCCGATCCCGGGCCGATGGAATACCTGACCATCTACAAACGCCGGCTGGCCCTGGACCTCTGGCGGAGGAGCCGAAAGGATCCGCCGGAAGCTGACGAGGATGGCCAGATCCGCCGCCTGGCCCGGCTGCGGGCCGATCTGGCCCGCATTTACAATGACGCGCATTACGGCGCCCAGGTCGGCGAACCCTGGCCCGAGGCCGGGGCGGACCACGCCGCCTCCGGCGGACCCGGGGAAGTCTGGCTTGACCCGCGCTACCGGGGAGTGTTTTCCGATCTGCCCGTCACCCTCTACGCTCCGACCCCGGAGGGACTATACGCCGCCGGCCGGCCTGAAAAAAACCTGGGGCTCTTCTACCCCCCGGAACTGGCCCCGGAGGCGGAAGCCGCGGCCTTCCTGGCCGCGGAAGGAGAATTTTTGGCCGGCCTTTTGGCTGACCAGGGGGAAACCGGCCTGGTCTGGCTGGACGGCCGCTTCCGGCCCGCCTGGGACCTCGCGGGAGATTTGGAGGACCTGGAAGACCGCTACGACCGGATAATGAAACGGATCTTCATCCACCATGCCCGCGGCCGGGCCGCCCACCTGGCCGCGGCCGAAGCCCTGGGCCGGGGCTGGGCGGAGGCCCTGCGGGACTGGGGCGCCCTTTTGTGGCTGGCTGAACACGGCCGCCGGGCCCTGGCCCGGGCCCGGGAGGATCTGCTGTCAGCCCGGAAGCCGGGAAGATTTTTCCCCCGGCCGGCCAAGACCTCGACCTTTGGCTTTTTCCCCCAGTCGGCTACTGAAAAATTCCCCGCCGACGCGCGGCCGGAACTTTTTCCGGTCTCTTTTCCCGGGGCGGCCGCGGAAAATTTTTACACTGTCTGGGCCGATATCCGGAACCGCCTGGCCGGTTTGGGCCGGCCGGTCCCCGCGGACCTGGACCCGCCCGCCAAGTCGAACTGGCCCGGGTGGCGGTCGGAGTGGCTCCAGGCCTGGGCCCGGCTGGACCAGGCCCTGGCCCAACTCCGGGATATGGCCCTGGCCGGCCTTCTGACCGCGGAAGAACAGGTGGCCGGGGGTCACGGCGGACCAGCCCACGCCGCCCCCAGCGCGCCTGTCACGGCCGACCTTCCCGACCCGCCGGCCAAACCCCGGCCGTCCCGGGTCTATTATCCCTCCGCCCGCTTCAAGGTGGGGCCGGTCAGTTCCGCCCTTGCCGCCCTGACCCTGGCCCTTTTGGTCTGGCAGGGCCGGACCCAGGGCTTGAGCCAGGTGACCATCTACAACGGTCTCCCCGCGGCCGTGACCGTGACCGCGAACGGCCAGCCCATGACCCTGCCCCCCTTCGGGCACCGGGCCATCCGGCTCCGGCCCGGGGGCGAATATGAGTTCATGGCCGTCTCCGAAGGCCGGGACCTGGAAAAATTCCGGCAGCGCCTGGCCCCTCGGCCGGCCAGGGAAATATACAACGTGGCCGGGGCCGCCCCCCTCATGGAATGGTGGTTTCCCCGGGCCGAGGCGCCCGGCGGAAGTTATGAATCCTTTCTGGGCCGGCCCCGCTGGCTGGTCACCCGGGCCACGATGCTGTTCAGGGTCCCCCACGACGACCGGCGGGCCCTGGTCCTGTCCGGCTACGGCGACGCCGACCCGGCGGACCTGTTGGGCCCCTTTCACGATCCGGACGAACAGGCCGAACTGGCCCGGCTCCACGCCCGCCACACCCCCACGGGCGATCCCCGCTTCGAGGCCTGGCTGGAATTCCTGCCCCCGGAGGAGCGCGGAGCCCTGCGCCGGGAACGCTGGCCCTCAAATCCGGCCGGGACGGACGGCGCGACGGACCCTCTTGAACTCATGGTCACGGTGGAGGAAGAACTTACGGCCCTCCAAAACGAGGACCCGGATTGAATTGCCTCCGGGATTGTGCTAGCATGGGAACTTCGCCAATCGGACTTCGCCTTCAGGAAGCCCTGAAAACAGCGCCCCGGGTGATCCGCCCCCGTCAATGCCGGCCGTCATGAGGTCTTATGCTCCCTAACCATCCCAAGTCATTTCAGGAAGTGGTGCTGGCCCTTTCCCACTTCTGGGCCGAGCGAGGCTGCCTGGTCCTTTCGCCCTACGACATGGAAGTCGGCGCCGGGACCTTCCATCCGGCCACCACTTTGCGCTGCCTCGGCCCCGAGCCCTGGCGGACGGCCTATGTCCAGCCCTCCCGCCGGCCCACCGACGGGCGCTACGGAGAAAACCCCAACCGTCTACAGCACTATTACCAATTCCAGGTCATCCTCAAGCCCTCGCCCCTGGAGGCCCAGGAACTCTATATCGACAGCCTCAAGACCCTGGGTATAGACCCCCTGAACCACGACATCCGCTTCGTGGAGGACGATTGGGAATCCCCCACCCTGGGAGCCTGGGGCATAGGCTGGGAGGTCTGGCTCGACGGCATGGAAGTGACCCAGTTCACCTACTTCCAGCAGGTCGGCGGCTTTGACCTGGCCCCGATCTCCGTGGAATACACCTACGGCATCGAGCGCCTGGCTATGTATCTCCAGGGCGTGGACAATGTCTACGACCTGGACTGGAACGGACACGTCCGCTACGGCGACGTGCACCACCAGGGCGAAGTCGAATACTCCAAGCACAACTTCGAGCACGCCGACATACCCATGCTCTTCAAACTTTTCGACACCTACGAGGAAGAATCGCGGCGCCTGACCGAGCTTGGCCTGGTGCTACCGGGCTACGACTACTGCCTGAAGTGTTCGCACACCTTCAACCTCCTGGAAGCCCGGGGAGCCATTTCCGTGGCCGAACGCACCCGTTTCATCGGGCGGGTGCGGGCCCTGGCCCGGGAGACGGCCCGGCTTTACGTGGAGCAGAGACAGGCCATGGGGCACCCCCTCATGGGCCGTTGGGAGAACGGGCTGTGAGCGGCGGCAAAAACTTCATTTTAGAGTTGGGCGTGGAAGAGATCCCGGCCGGTTATTTCGCCCCGGCCATAAAGTTTCTGGAAGAACGGCTGCCCCGGGTCCTCACCGAGGCCCACCTGCCCTTTGAACGCTTCAAGATCTGGGGCGCGCCCAGGCGGCTGGCCTTCGGACTCTGGGGCGTGACCCCCCACCAGCCGGACATAGAAGAGGAAATCGTGGGGCCGCCCCTGTCCGCGGCCTACGACTCCAACGGCAACCCCACCCGGGCGGCCACCGGCTTCGCCGGCGGACAGGGCGTGCCGGTGAGCGATCTGAAAACCGTGGCCACGCCCAAGGGCCAATACCTGGCGGTGAAAAAAAACGTCAAGGGCCGGCCCGCGGACGCCATCCTGGCCGAGACCCTGCCCGACCTCCTGGCCTCCCTGCCCTTCCCCAAAACCATGCGCTGGGGCACGGGAGAACATTCCTTCGTCCGGCCGGTGCACTGGCTCCTGGCCGTGCTGGACGGGGAAGTGCTGCCCATAAGCTTCAAGGGGGCCACGGCCGACCGGGTCAGCTACGGCCACCGCTTCCTCCACCCCGAAGTGGTGATCATCACCTCGCCCGACGAATATGAGAGCCAACTGGCCGAGGCCCATGTCCAGGTCGATTTTGAAACACGCCGCGATCTGGTGCGCCAGGAGATCGAACGGGCGGTCCGGGAACATAACGTGGATCTCCGCCTGGTGAAAGACGAGGAACTGGTGGAGGAAGTGGCCAACCTCCTGGAAGAGCCGGTGGCCATCCTGGGCCACTTCGACTTCCACTTCCTGGACCTGCCCCTGGCGGTGGCCATCTCGGCCATGAAGGATCACCAGCGCTATTTCGCCATCACCGATTCCAAGGGCCGCCTGGCGCCCTATTTCGTCGCCGTCAACAACACCCGGGCCCGGGACATGGACGTGGTGCGCAAGGGCCACGAACGGGTACTCAGGGCCCGCCTGGACGATGCCCGTTTCTACTACAATGAAGACCGCAAGGCGCGGCTGGAAGAGCGCATCGAGGCCCTCAAGGGCGTGGTCTTCCACAAACTCATGGGCACGAGCTGGGAAAAGGTCGAGCGTTTCAAAGCCCTGGCCCTGGGGCTGGCCGACCAGGCCGGGCCCAGCCTCAAGCCCAAGCTGGAACGGGCCGCGGATCTCTGCAAGTGCGACCTGGTCACCGGCGTGGTCCAGGAATTCCCCACCCTCCAGGGCCTCATGGGCCGGGAATACGCCTTGAAAGACGGCGAGGACCAGGAAGTGGCCGAGGCCATCATGGAACACTATCTGCCCAACCGGGCCGGAGGGGACCTGCCCGCTTCCTCCCTGGGGGCCATCCTGAGCGTGGCCGACAAGCTCGACACCATCTGCGGCTGCTTCGCCGTGGGCCTCATTCCCACCGGGGCGGCCGACCCCTTCGCCCTCCGGCGCGGGGCCCTGGGCATCATCAACATTTTTCTGGACCGGGGCTGGACCGGCCTGGAAGCCATGATGGACAAGTCGCTGGAACTCCTGGCCCCCTGGTCCAAACGGCCGGCCCGGGAAACCAAGGGGGCGGTCATAGATTTCTTCCGGGTCCGCTTAAAGGGCCTGATGACCAACAACGGGCTTTCGGCCGATACGGCCGAAGCCGTCCTGAGCCTCTACGGCCACGAACCTCTGGCCGCCTTCTCCCGGGCCCAGGCCCTGGAAAATTTAAGGGCCCGGGAGGGCTTCAAAGACCTGGTCCAGGTCTTCAAACGGGTGGTCAACATCATCAAGAAATTCGGATCCCACCACGACCTGGCCGCTTGCGACCGCCTGAGCCAGGAGGCTGAAACAGCCCTTTTGGGCCGGGTGAAAAACCTGGAACAAAAATCGGCCGCCCTTATCGGGGTCAGCGACTTTGACGGACTCATCAATGAAATCGCCGATTTGCGCGGCCCGGTGGATCACTTCTTCGAACGGGTGCTGGTGGACGACCCCGATCCCCAGGTCAAGGAGGCGCGCATCGCCCTTTTGTCCCGCCTGGGCCGGCTTTTCGAACTGGTCGCCGACTTCTCCCGTCTCAACGCCGCGTAAGGCCGCGGGCATTATTACACTTGCTCAAAGGCTTGATTTATGGTATTGTTCATGGAAATCGACTATTCATTGGGCAAACAGTCCGTCCGCTTCGGGTGCGACTGCATTTTACAATAACAGGAGAAAGGACATTCAAGAATGACCAAGTTGGAATTGATAGCCCAAGTGGCCAAGGAAACAGGCCTCTCCCAGGTTGATTCCAAAAAGGCTCTGGAGAGCATTCTGGCGCAGATCACCAAAACCCTGAAAAAAGACGGCCGCATGGCCTTTTTCGGACTGGGCGTCTTTGAAGTGGTCAAGCGCAAAAAGCGTCAGGGCCGCAATCCCAGAACCAACGAACCCGTCACCATCAAGGCCCACAAGGCCGTCAAGTTCAAATCAGCCAAAGCTCTTAAAGACGCCGTCAACTGAACTTCCGGCCGGGGCGCCGGGTTCGGAACCGGCGCCCGGGCTGACCGCCCTCCCCGGTGTTCCGGTCCCGCTTCCCGTCCTTACGGCTTCCCGTTCAAAAACTCCATCAGCCCGGCCTGAAACAAACGCCCCGGCAAAGTGAAAGGCCAATCGCCAAGGCAAGCGAAGGGAGACCTGTATGGACCCCCTGGACCTGATCGGCAAACCCTGCCCCATACCCGTCATTGAAGCCAAAAAAGCCCTGAGCGGGGCCGCCCCGGGCCAGAGCGTCCGCCTGTTGGTGGACAATGAACCGGCCACCCTGAACCTGGCCCGGATGGCCGCCGGCCTGGGGCACGCTTTTCATTGCGAAGCGGCCGGGACCGGCCGTTATCTGGTGACCCTGACCGCCGGAGCCGGGCTCCCGGTGCGGGCCGCGGGCCGCCTGGCCGTGGCCATCGGGCGTGACAGCCTCGGCGGCGGGCCCGACCCGGACCTGGGCCGGTCCCTGATGAAAGCCTTCATCTATTCCCTGACCGAACTTTCGCCGCCCCCGGAACATCTCCTGTTCTTCAACGGCGGGGCCTTTCTGACTTCCGAGGGCTCCAAAGCCCTGGGTGACCTGGGCGCCCTGGAAAACAAGGGCGTCTCCATCAGCACCTGCGGGACCTGCCTTGACTTCCACCGGCTGACCCTGAAAATCGGCTCGGTTACCGACATGTTCTCCCTCACCACCACCCTGGCCCGGGCCGACAAGGTCATCAGCCTCTGAATCCCATGGAAGTGATCTTCACTTTCAGGACCCCGGGCGAGGCCGTCAAAGGCGAAGCGGCCCTGGACGCGGCCGGACTGGCCGTCAAGGTCATGCCCCGCCCTCCTGCCCTGGGCTCGGGCTGCGGCCTCTGCCTGCGCCTGCCGACGGCCGAGGCCGTTCTGGGCCTGGGCACCCTGGCCGCGGCGGGCCTGGAACCGGAAGGAATCCACGACCGCCTGGAAACGGAGGGAACTATCAGTTACCGGCCCCGAAGCCGGGACTTTTGAGGCCAAGCCGGCCCGCCGACATAATCAGCCGGACGCCAAGCCGGATTGACCGCCCGGGGATGAACCCTGTTAGTCAGAAAAAGCCATATAAAGTCATGATCCGGCGCCCACCAAAGGGAGGGGCCGGTATAACCCAGATGACCGACCGCGGTCTCGGGCCAGGAAGAGGAGGCCAGGGAGAGGACCAGGCCCCGGCGGTTGAAACCCAAGGGGCGTCCCGGGCCGGCCCGGGATGGAACGGGGCGGAGGAACTCAGCCAGGGCCGGGCGTTCAAAAACCAGACCCCGCCCCTGGCGCCAGGCCCGGACCCAGTCGCCGGCAATGGCCCAGGCCCCGTCAGCCGGAGCGAAGAGCCCGGCGTGACCGGCCACCCCCCCCAGCCAAGCCGCATTGTCGTCGTGGACCCGGCCCAGAGGGGTCGGCCCCCTAAGGTCCGCCAGCCCCACCGGGCCGCCGTAGCGAAAACCGTCCTCCGTGGGGGCCAGGGCCGCCCCCGGGCCGGGCTTAAAGCCTGTCCCGGCCAACCCCAGGGGCAGGACCAGTTCCCGGTCGAAAAGGCCGCTTAAGCCCCCACCGCCGATTTCCTCCAAAAGAAAACCCAGGAGCAGAAAATTAAGATCACTGTAGAGGGTGGATTCCCCGGGTCCGGCCAGCGGGACTTCCGTCCGCAGGGCCTCCAGGGCCAGAGCCCGGCGGTCCGCCCGGCGGTCGTCGAGGCTGTAGAAAGGCCGCCAGGGCCGAAGGCCGGACTGATGGGCCAGAAGATGGCGGGGGGTCAGCCGGCGCCAATCAGCGGCGGAGCCCCGCCCGCCCGGGGCCAGGTAGGAGCCCAAAGGCCCGTCGGCCAGGGGCTGGTCCAAATCCAGCCGCCCCCGGCTGAAAAAAATAAGGGCCAGGGAGGTGGTGACCAGGAGCTTGGTCAGGGAAGCCAGATCGTAAACCAGGTCGGCGGTGACCGGTTCCCGGTTCCGGGTCAGGCCCCGGAAGCCGACGGCCACAGTCCGGACCCGGCCCCCCGGCCGCCCCCAGCGGGCCACGGCCCCGGGGAAGGCCCCGACGGCCACGCCCCGGGCCAAAAGAGCCCGCACCGCCGAAGCCGCCGGAAAACCCTTACAAGTCCAGGCCCGCCGCCGGTTCCGCAATTTCCACCTCCGGCTCCAGGGCCAAGGTCTCCACCGCCACCGGCCGCCGGGCCGCCAGGGCCAGCTGAGCCGTAAGGCGTCTCTGCAAATCGGGAAAGGCGGAGTTGAAGGCCACGATATCGGCCCCTTCCAGCCGGCGGCCGACTTGCTTGGCCAGTTCGGGTATGGGGTTCACGAAAACGCCGTTTTTACGCAGGCGAAAATCCAAGTGGGGCCCGGTGGCCGCGCCGCTGGCCCCCACCCGGCCTATAAGATCCCCCTGCCGCACCATAGCTCCCTCCTTGAGCCCGGGGGCGAAACTGGAGAGATGTCCATACATGGTGGTATAGGTGGAGTCGTGCTCAATAGTCACCAGGCGGCCGAAGCCGCCGCTCCAGCGGGCGGCGACGACCTTGCCGTCGGCCACGGCCGACACCGGGGTGCCCGTGGGCGCGGCGTAATCCACACCCTGGTGAGGCCGCACCACCTTATATATGGGGTGTTTCCTGGCCATGGAAAAACCCGAGGATATGCGGGTGTATGATAGGGGGGTGGCGAAAAAAGTCTTGCGATTGGACTGCCCGTCGCGGTTGTAATAACCGGTCTGCCCACGAGCGTTTTTGTAGAGGTAATACTCGAAAGGCCGACCGTTGTTCACCATCCGCACCATTTCAATGACCGGCGCCCCCTGGGGCCGACCGTCGAGGTAGTCGCGGCTGTAGAGGACCTCAAATGAATCGCCCTTTTTGAGCCCGGTGAAAAAATCAATGTCCGAGGCCAGCACATCGGCCATGGTCATGATGAGGCTGCCGTCCAGGCCGGCCCTGACTCCGGCGTTCCACAGGGAACCCTCCACCTTGCCGGACCCGGCCCCGCTTATGTTCATGGGCCGGGAAGCCAGGCTGTAGCGCCAGAAGCCATTCCGGCCCCCGGGCAGCACCACCATAGGGGCCGCCCCGGATACCGGATGGAATTCCAGCCGGGCCAGGGTCTCCCTCTCCTGGTCGGCCCAGAAGGCCTTCAGGACATCCCCGGGCCGCACCAGGTTCAGGGGATCCGCTCCGCCGGTCAGGCAGTCCAGGATCCCGCGGTAATCGCTCCGGCTGGCCAGGCTGACCTCTTCCAGGGCTTTACTGAGACTGGAGCCAGGAGCCACGGTGACCTCGGTCAAAAAGGCCTGGCCCTGGGACCGGGCGTAACGCTCAAAAAGTCCCGCCTCCAGGGGCACCACCTTGGGCAGGCTGGCCGCCGGGATACGGGCCACTTTGGCCCGGGCCGGGGGCTGGGCATAGCGCCGATAGCTGTAATGGCCGAGGGCTCCGGCCAGGATGACCGCGGCCAGAACCAGCCATAAAACTGTCCGGCGGGCTTCGGCTCCCGGAGGCGGGACAGGACGGCGGACGGGCGATTCGACCAGCGGGGCGGGCGGTTCAAGCTGAGGCTTGACCAAGGCGGCGGGCGCCTCCGGCTCAGGCGGGGCCGCGGGCTCCAGCCGGGGGGGAGGTTCAGGCTGAGACTGGACCACAGGGACGGCCAGCTCCTCGGTCGGGGGGGCCTGAAATTTTTTCTTGAGAGCCGCTTCGGCCAACGGTCCGACCCGGGTCGGCCGAGGCTTGGGCATGGCTATCTTAAGTTGAACTTCCGGTTCCGACCCATGAGCGCCGGGCGAATGGCGGGGGTGAGGCTGGGCTCCCGCGGCCTGGTGGCGGGCGGCCGGGCGGTGAGTCCCCGACGAATGGCGGGATTCAGCCGGAGAGTTGGAGGTAAGCCCGCGCCACAGCCGACCGCCCAAGCGGCTCAAGAGGCCCGGACGCCTGCGCCGGGAAGGCAAGGAGAGACGGAGTTTGGAAAAGGCCGGATGTTTGGGATCTCGACTCATAATACAGGCGAAATTATATCACAAACGCAAAAATATTTTTAAAATTCAGCCTGGGTTTCAGAAATTCTCCTTTTCCCGGCGACGGCGGATCTGCTCCCGCTGATGGGAGAAGATCCATTGCACAATATCGTTCTGATCCCGGCCCTGGATGTCGAAAAATTCCACTCCGTAGATGTTTTTTAACGCTTCGCCCGGCTCGGGCGACTTTTTGACGTGGACAACCGTGCCGGCGATGTCCATGATCCGGGTGTTTTCGCCCATGGGCAACTGGAGGCCCACTTCAATGGGCGTGCCTTTATCAATGGGCATGGTGTGGACAAAGGCCAGGCCGAATTCGGAAATATCAACCACTTCCGCATGGTTGGTATAGCTTTTACGGCTGGAGGTTTCGGCCAGAATGCCCACCAGGATGGAAAGCTTCTGATCGATGCGGGCCAGTAGGATCTGGGATTCGGTGCGGGCCGGGGGAGGCTTTACGGAATCAATGGCCCCGAGACGCTTCAAGACCGAGGTGCGCCCCCGGGTGAATTCTTCGGACGACCCCAGCAAATTGAAATAAAATTCAGCCGGCACGGCCGCCCTCAGGGCTTTGCGGCGTTCTGCACCTGAAGCCATTTTACCTTCTCCCACAGCGATCAATTATAGTAGCGCGGGCCGGCCCGGTTTGACCATTCATACCCGCTGGAAGACTACCGACCAGCCCCCGCTATAGACTTATCGACCATTCGGGCCGATTTCAAAAAAAAACCGGCCGGCCCGCTCGGGGCCGGCCGGAAACCGCGGCAACCCTCCGGAGGAAGGCCGCGCGGCCTTCTTACCAGAGACCCCGTTCCTTAAACAAGGGGACAGGATCAACCAAGTGGAACTTCCACCAATCTTCGTGATCCTTGGCGTTTTCACCCAAGTAGAGAGCCAAAAGCTCATTGAGGTGGAAAATGGGCAGCTTGTTGGTCATGGACATTTCCCGCATTTCCGCGTTCATCTGGCACATGGCGCAGGTGGTGACGATGCAGTCAGCGCCCTGCTCGGCCGCGCCGCTGACGATCTGGGAGACCATGTCTTCGGCGATCTCGGGATAGACGGCCGAAACAAAGGCGCTGCAGCAGCGATGGGGCCAGGGCCAGGTGATGGCTTCGCCCCCGGCCTCCAGGATGATGCGATCGACAGAGTCGCGCGGGGGGCCGGCCGGACGCAGGACCTTGGGATACATGGCCCCGCAGCCATACCAGACGGCCACCTTCAACCCGGTCAGAGGCTTGGTGCCCTCCAGGGTATGGGTCCCCTGGCGAACCAGGTTGAAGACATGGTGATAAACGTCATAAATGTTCAGAACCGGATCGGTGAGGTTGATGCGGCCGAACTCCTCCTCATTCTTCTTCCTCACTTCCGCATCTTCCAATAGATGATGCCGGGCCGTGCTCATGTTGCGGAAGCAGTTGGGACAGGGCACCACCACCGGCCGGCCCAAAGGGGCCTTGGAGAGGTTGCGGGCCCCCAGGGAGATGGCTATGTCGTGGCCCAGGGCGTGGCCGGCGGAAGAGCCGCAGCAATTCCAGTCTTCCAGTTCGTAGAACTTGAGACCCATTTTTTTCAGCACGATGGCCTGGGAACGGTTAGACTCGTCGGCGCCGGTCTTCATGGTGCAACCGGGGAAATACGAGGCTTCCAGCAGATATTGACTCATGGCGGCCTCCTTTTCTCAGTAATTGGCCCAAGGGCCGGCGTCGAGGATCTTGCGGACGGCGGCCCGCCCGTTGCTCATCAGGCGGGAGGGCAAAATGTGCAGTTTGTGCATCATGAGCATCTTCATGCCCAGGACGGAGTCCTGTAACCAGGCCTTGGGGCCCAGGCCCATGGTGCGGATCTTGTGTTCCCCCATCAGCTCCAGCTTGGCCACCCGGCCGTGGCGGCGGGCGGTGTTAAGCATGCAGCGGTGGAACTCCCAGAGAGGCTTGTCGCCCACGGGCAGTTTCTCCGCCAGGCATTCCTGCCGCAGATAGT
>Ga0082212_10008686_pt1 | contig 13224 bp, 15 predicted proteins | sample TergutNt197P3_FD_71548 | JGI IMG/M metagenome (GOLD analysis project Ga0082212, IMG submission 71548) | Neocapritermes taracua P3 segment gut microbial communities from Petit-Saut dam, French Guiana - Nt197 P3 | ecosystem: Host-associated > Arthropoda: Insects > Digestive system > Gut ... | reverse complement strand
GATTTTATATTCCAAAAACTCATGGGAGAGCAGGGGAGCGAGGCTGAATTAAAATCATTCCTCAGCGCCGTACTCGACCGGACGCTGAAGAATATTACGATACTTGAAAATAAAACCCTTACTCCGGAAATCAGCGGTACAAACTGACCGACGCGATAGAGAAACATTTCATAGAAATGAGGAAGTTTCGGAAATTAGAAATAAAAGACCTCGCAAACGATTCGCTTCACAGATGGCTGACATATTTCGATGAACAAACGGACGAGTCCATAATAAAGGAGCTGATGAATATGGACGTTGCAATCCAAAAAACAAACGAGCGATTGAATTTCTTGTCACAGGACAAGGAGTTCCTGCACCGAGCCAATTTAAGAGATATAGCCTTATCGGATTATACGACCGCTATTAATGACGCGAAAAATGAGGGCAGAGAGGAAGCTGAAGCAAAATATAAAAATGAAATTGCCGAATTAAAAGCTGAAATAGAGCGTTTGAAAAACAATAATTAATATTCGAAGATTTCCCTGCGCTTGATGGTTTCGCCTCGGTTATTTTATTAAAAAAGGGAGAACGTAATGCCAGAACGAACCACAGCCGAAAATATCATTCGCCGCCGTATGCACGGGCTGTATCTGTCGCGCAAATGCTCCGGCTTGGAAACGCTCGCGCACGAACTGCTTGGCTTGCACAGCTGGTTTTACCGCAATGTGCCGTTTTCCGCGCTGATTCGCGGCGCGGACATCAGCGGCTGGAAAACAAGGCTGACTAAAACATGGCTTTATCGCGGAACGCTGCACGGCGTGACATACGAAGATTTGCCGGAACTGCTCTCGCTGGGCGCGGGCGGCTCGAAAGAAGACGGTTGGTTCTCTTGGCTCTCGAGCATGCACGGCGACAAAACAATCCGAAATATTGCAGACGAAATAATCAGAGAAATGGAAGACGGCGTGCATTCGCGGGCGGAGTTCCGCAAAATCTTTGCGGGACGCTATAAGCCGGAAATCATCGACAGTATTTTTTCGTCCTGGGGCGGGATATTCGTGTGCCTTGCGCGGCGCGGCAAAGTGGCGTTCAGAGATATGGCAAGCCGCGACTTCGACTTGATAAGCGCGGAACCTTCGCAGAGCTTTGGCGAGGTATTGCCACCTTTGCTTCGCAGATATTTTTTGGCATACGGCCCGGCGACGTTCGCGGACGCGGCGTGGTTCTTCGGGATTGGCAAAGAAGACGCCAAAAAATTGCCGGAATTGCCCCTTGACGACCTGAGCCGTTTCGAGCATGGCGGCAAGATTTATTATTGCGGCGATGAAAATGACGCTATTGGCGATATTCCCGAACTGACCCTGCTTTCCGGTTTTGACCCGATCATGGCGTCATACACTGCCGATGACCGTTTGTGCCTGCCGCAGGAGCATAAAAGCAAAGTGATCTTGAAATCGGGTATCTGTCTTCCGACGGTCGCCGTCAGCGGTCAAGTCGCAGGCATATGGAACATCAAGAAAAACGCGCCGGAAATCGAATTTTTCGACGCGCAGCCGAAACGGATAAAATCCGCCGCGTTTGAGCGCGTGGAGTCGATTATTGAGCATATGTCCAATGCAGAAGATGAAAGCATTCAAAATATTCGAAGCGGCATTTGAGTTATTATAGGAGGCAATAAAATGAAATTAAACGATATTCATATAAGGGACCCGTTCATACTTTTAGACGGCGGCAAATACTACCTCTACGGAACCCGCTGCATAGGGGGGACAGCTCCCGGCTTCGACGTTTACATCAGCGACGACTTGGACGAATGGAGCGATCCCAAAGAGGTGTTCAGGCAACATGGGGGCTTTTGGTCCGACCGGGATTACTGGGCTCCGGAAGTTCATAGATACAAGGACAAATACTATCTGTTCGCGAGCTTTAAAAGCGAAACAAAATGCAGGGGCACGCAAATATTAGTTGCAGATAATCCATGCGGACTTTTTCATGCCCACAGCGAAACCCCGATAACTCCAAGCGATTGGGAATGTCTCGACGGGACTTTTTACATTGGCCAAAACGGTGCGCCATATATGATCTTCTGCCATGAATGGGTGCAAATAAACGACGGCAGGATGTGCGCCGTCCGTTTGTCCGAAGACTTGAAAAATGCCGCCGGCGAACCGTTTTTATTGTTTGCCGCGTCGGAACCCGGCTGGGCGATAAAAGAGAGCAAAACTTTTGTTACAGACGGACCTTTCATGCACAGACTGCTGTCGGGAGAGCTCCTGATGATTTGGTCGAGTTTTTCCGGAAACGGTTATGTCGAAGCGGTCGCATATTCCGACAACGGGGAGATAGACGGAAAATGGAAACATAAAGATGAATTGCTGTTTTCAAAAGACGGCGGGCACGGAATGATTTTCACGGCCAAAACCGGAGAGCTGATGTTTATCATGCACAGCCCCAATAAATCGCCTGACGAACGCCCGATACTTACGCGGATTCATGAAATGAACGGCACGCTGCATATATCATAATATATGGGGTATGTAATTTTAGGCGGCATATTTTTTATGTTTTTCTTTATGCAAAAAATCAATTTTGCCGGCAATAATCGGGTGCGTTTTGGGAATTGCGTATGCGGGTTTTTTTATGCGAGGTCGCGTTTTTTGAGGAAAAGGTTTGATATGGCCCCGAAAGCGAACGCGCCGGCTGCCCCCGCCGCCAGCGAAACAAGGGGCGCGAAAATAGATGAGTCAAGAGTGGTGCCGAAACTCGCAACCGGATAAAACATCATCCCAAACAAAAAAGTGAAAATTATCGCCATCCATAGCTTGCCTCTGAAAAACACAGCGATACTTAGGAACAGAGAACAAAATACGCCCATCAAAAGCATTTTTGAAATCAAGCAGAATATCAAACCGCCAAAACCGCTGATGCCCAATTCAAATGATTTGCCCGTGAGCGCTCCCGCAAGCGCCGTTCCGAACACATAGGCGAGCGTCATTCCCGCGCCGCCGAAAATCCCAATCGCGCTTTTTGATATGACATAATCCATTTTCTTGGAATGAACGGTGAAAATATTTTTGACAAAACCGGAGCTGTAATCGTGGGCCACGAAAATCGCCATGAGCAGCCCGGCGAAAATATACAGCATATTGATGTTCGCGAAGCCCGCGAGATCAAACACACCGCCGTTTTCGGCGGAGTAGTTTTCCGATGTTTCGATTAACTGCCATGTATAATCAAAAGCGGGCATTTCTATTTGCGGAGCGTTTGCGGCGTAGTGTGAAGGAGCTTGCGGCTCGTCCATGTCAGCTGCCGACAAGCCGAGCACCATGGCCGGGATAATTGCGGCGATCGCCAGCATGACGTAAAAAACCGGGGTGTGGAACAGCCTGTAAAAGTCGAGTTTAAGCATGGATTTTGCCCTATCCCCGAAAGCCGGGGATTCAAATTTTTCATGGCTTGCCATTTCTTGCGCATTCATGTTATTTGCCCTCCCTATGCGACATTATTTTTAGGTAGTATTCTTCAAGCCCGATTTTGTTAAATGTCATCTCGTTGACAGCGAGTCCGTTAGCGTAGATCAAGCCGCCCACGTTCGCGCTTTCTTTTTCGTCGTAAATGCGGATCCCGCCGTCCTTTTGCTCTATCTCCCTGTATTTTTTTGAAAGGATGGATACGGCTTGTGCGTCGTTTCCGGTTTTTACGAATACAAAGTCGCGGCACTCCTCGCTCATTTCGCTTTCGCGCATTTCTTTTATGAGCGTCCCGTTTTTGATGATCCCGTAATGGGTGGCGATTTTGGAAAGTTCGCCGAGTATATGGGAGCTTATCAATATGGTCACGCCATCTTCGCGGTTAAGCAGGGTCAGCGTTTCCCGGACGATCCTCATGCCGTCCGCGTCCAGCCCGTTAATCGGTTCGTCCAATATCAACATTCGCGGCCTGCCGAGAAGCGACTGCGCGACGCCGAGCCGTTGCTTCATGCCAAGAGAACATTGCTTGAATTTGCGCCCCGCTGCCCCGGCCATTCCGACGAGTTTGAGGACGCGCCCAACCTCCGCTTTTGGATTTTTAATGTTGAGGTTCAACGCCTGCATCATCAAGTTTTGATAGACCGTGCTGTTGGGGAAGCAACCGGGGTTTTCAATCAGCACGCCCATGCGGGCGCGCACTCCCGCATCGGCATAATGTTTTCCGTACAAGCGGATCTCGCCGCCGCTGGGAACCAAAAGCCCGCATATCAATTTTTCCGTTGTAGATTTTCCGGAGCCGTTTTCGCCGATAAAGCCGTAAATCGAACCCTCCGGAACTTTCAGGTTCAAGTCTTGCACGGCGTTGATGTTGTGAAAGGCTTTTGACAGTAGGTTGGTTTCTATCGCATACATGCCTATTATGTCCTCCTTGTGTTTTGGGCGGTTGCCCTTATTTGCTTTCAAGGCTATTATGCCGTTTGGCTGTTAGCGATATGTTTGAGAATTGTTTCCAAAATGTTAATCGCAAAAAAAGGTTTCCCGTTTTAAGGAAACCGTTTTTTCATGGCACTTTCAATTTTACCGTAAATGTGCTGCCCTCGCCGGGTTCGCCCTTTGCGGTTATCTGGCCGCCCGAAAGCTCTACGACGCGCAACGCAAGCGCAAGCCCCAACCCGTTGCCCTCCTGCGAATGGGAAGAATCGCCTTGATAAAATTTGTCGAAAATACGGTTCAAAGTTGTTTCGTCCATTCCGCAGCCTGTATCGGACACCGCGACGGTCACGGCATTTTCGTCCGATGTCTGCGTCAGCGTGACCGACCCGCCCGCCGGGGTGAATTTCAATGCGTTGGAAAGCAGATTGTTCCAAACGATTTCAAGCATATCCCTGTCCGCCCTGATTAACGCCTTATCGTCCATATCGGCGGTGAAAGCGATGTTTTTGCTTTCCCACAATTCTTCGAAAGCAAGCGCGCATTCGACCAATTGATTGCATACATCGTAATTTTCCAATGCTGGGGCGATATTTTGATTTTCCAATTTATTGAGTTTTAAAATATTTGATACCAGCGTATTTAGCTTTTTGGAAGCGGCAATAATCGTTTCCGTGCATTCTTTTTTTTGCTGGGGCGTAATATCCGTTTGTTGCAAATATGAAGCATAATTTTGAATTATAGCAAGTGGGGTCTTGATTTCATGGGACACGTTGGAAACAAAATCGTTTGTCAGCATTTTGATGCCGCTTAATTCCGCCACCATTTTGTTGAAGTCCTCAAACATAACTTCCACATAATCTTTTTTCCCGTCTTTGCGGATGGGCCCGATATGGACGGCAAAATCGCCTCCGGTCACTTGCCGCGCCGCTTTGCCCAATGTTTTGAGAGGTTTTTCAAATTTTCGCCGCCGGATCGCAAACGTGATCGCGCAAAAGATAAGCGACATAAGCCCCCAATAACCTATATTGGCAAAAATGAACGATACGGGTATGTCCGGGTTTTCGATCTCCATGAAAGAGTAGAAAATCATGGACTGTCCGCCTGTGATGCAGAGCATGACAAACCACATCCCGATATATTCCAACCATACCGGATATTTTGTGTTTATTCTGCTATCATTTTCGTTCCCGCTTTTTTTATCCCAAAATAGATTTTTCACCTTAGCGCCGCCTTATATCCCAAACCGTGGACGGTGACAATTTTGAACTCCTCGCAGCTTGAAAATTTATCCCGCAGTTTTGTGATATATACATCCACCGCCCGGAGGGTGGTGTCGTTGTTCGCATCCCAGAATTCGTCCATCAGCTGTTGGCGCGAAAAGGTCTTTTTCGGATAGGACAGCAATTTGTAGAGGATATTGAACTCCCTGACGGTTACTGAAATTTCCCTGCCGTCAAATGATATGCTCATGGCGTCCGCGTCCATGACAAAACTGCCGAGCGTCAATTTTTTTTCGCTGGCGATATTCGCCCTGCGCAGGAGCGCGCCTACGCGCAAAACAAGCTCGTCCATGTTTACGGGCTTTACCATATAATCGTCAATGCCCGCGCGGAACCCTTTTTGCTTGGAGGCAAAATCATCACGGGCGGTCATAAACAAAATGGGGATGGTTTTGTTTATTTCCCGCACGGTTTCGGCGAACTCAAAACCGTCAGCCCCCGGCATCATGATATCGGAAACAATCAAGTCATACAAAGAATTATACATCAGGTCATAGGCTTCGTTCGCGCCGAGAGCCCCTTTCGCGCTATATCCGCTGTCGTTTAGATAGGTGCAGACGATTTGGTTCAATTTTACATCGTCCTCCACAACAAGAATATTCACCACACAAAAATCTCCTTATGCTTTCGCTTGTTTTTATAAACATTTATTTTACATATAATTTGTTTGCGAAATGTCAAAAAATTGTTTCTGAAATGTTAATCACCGTTTTTGTCGAATAATTTTTGAGGTTTTTACTCAAATATTTAAAATATTTCTCAAAACAGGAAAATCATTGTTGACAAAATGGAGCGAGCGTAGTATAATAGATATATTGCAATCATTTATAATGCAACGTCACAAAAAAATAAAAGGGGAGAATTTTTCATGAAAACAACAAAAAAATTGACGCTTGCGGATTTCTTGCCGGAAGTCCCGGAAGATTACAGGGATTTCGTCGCGAAGACAAGCGAAGCCATGGCCAAATGCGGATACAAGCAAAAAATCGAAAAAAAGGCGAGCGGATTGGCCGCTAGTTTGTCATGGCAAATAGATACTCAGAGGCATAATATGTAAACAAAGGATTATGTTGCAATGGAATGGATAGAAAAATACCCGAGGAAAAGCAAGCCTGCATACGAGGAACTGCTGGCGTTTCTGCCGGATAAAGTCCGCGAACTGTTTTTGGCTTTCAACAGCGAAATGGCGGAGAAGTACAAAGTATACAACAATTACCCTCGGTTTGAAAATGCAGCGGGCTGGACATACGGATATTGCCGAGGCTACCGCATCGAATTATTGTATGTGACCATCGGAAACGGTTATTTCACTGTTTTGGGCGTTGAAATACAGGATGAATCGTCTTTGAATGACGCGCTCGAAAAAGCCAAGGCAAAATATGACGCAGGTTACGAGGAAAGATACGCCCGTTTGACAGCCGCCAAAAAATCCGGTCAAATCGAGAGAGCAAAAGCGCGGATAGAGCGCGAAAAAAGCGAACTCGCAAAAATGGCGGAGAGCATAGAGCCCGCCAAATTCAACAAATGCAAATGGAGCGAAAAAGTGGCGCGGGGCAAATTGATCAAACTGTATCAAAGCGACGCGAAAGGGCTTGCCGACGGGGATTTGCTCGAAGATGTGGGATATACGTTCTACGTCCGGTGCAAGCAGGCGAGAGATACCCGCGAACACTTGGACAAAGGCGAAATAATATGCCATCACTGCGGCGCGGCAAACAAAGCCGCGAGTTATGCCGGATTGATAGCGTGCCCGTGCGGGTATTATTATACATACCGCGAATATCGCAGAAGTTGTAACGCGAACAGCATGCCCGGCGGCCGGGCGACGGAAATATTCAACGCATTCGCGGACAAATGGCCGTTATGCAAAGACGAAAAAGAGAAGATGTTATTGATAGACTGGCTGGTGCACGAATGTCACGTGAGCGTTATGACGGGCGGGCAGGGCAGAAGCGTTTGCGTGAACCTTATAGAGGGCACGATAGCGCAAATAAGGGATATGCTTGAAATGCTTGCCGGTAATTGAATAAATATAGGAAGGACGAAAATGCATGGAATTACATGAAAGGTTAAAAATATTGCGTGAAAAAAACAAACTGACAAAAATGGAACTGATCAAACGGCTGAAAATACCGTACACCACGTACAACAACTGGGAAATAAACGCAAGCAAGCCGCAGATACCGGATTTATGCATGCTCGCCGACTTCTACAGCGTGACCGTGGACTATCTCGTCGGGCACAGCGCAAAAGAAACGCCCATTGCAGAGACAAAGGCGTTGCTGCAAAAATACAACGGATTGTCGGGCAGGGAACGGCGGCTCGTGAACATACTGATGGACAGCATGAACATCATCGGCGACGAAGATGAATTGCCCGACGCAAACACGGTCATATCGGCGGCGCCGCTCACGCGGAAAATACCGCTGTTTGGACAGCCCGCATCTGCGGGAACGGGCGTGTATCTCGAAGGTTCGGACGCCGAGATGCTATGCATATTGGACATACCAGAATACCGTGAGGCAGACATGGCGATACGGGTGAACGGCGACAGCATGACGCCCGATTACAGCGACGGCGATGTTTTGTTGGTGAGCCAGCAACCGAGCGTGGATATAGGGGAGGTAGGCATATTCGTCCACAACGGCGAAGGTTACATCAAGGTGCTCGAAAAGGAAGGGCTTGTGTCGTTGAATCCGAAATATTCGACGATACAGATAAATGAATTGGATTCATTCAAAACAGTCGGCAAAGTTTTATGCGCCGTATAAAAAAACGTGAAAAAATTAATTTTGCTGTCACGGGATATTATTGCCGATTTAATCGCGGCAAGCAAAAAATAGAATAGTCGAAAAACAAAAAAGGATTACCAAATGGGAAACGAAACAAACAAAGAAATCCAGATTCAAAAACTCACAAAACACGCCGAGAAGCTAAAATCCGAAGCCGTCGCCGTCGCAAATCTCGCCGACGAAATCTGGCGCGAACACTACACGCCGATCATCGGGACAGAACAGGTTGAATATATGCTGCAAAAGTTCCAGTCGGCAGAACAGATATGCGAGGACATCAAACGAAACAAGTATACCTATTTCACCGCAGAACGCATAAAATCCGGTGAAATGGTAGGTTATTGCGCCAGTCAGCCGAAAGAATGCTATCTGCTGCTCAGCAAGCTTTACGTCCGAAAAGATTGCCGCGGGAAAGGCATTGCCCGCAGTTTCCTTGACGAAACAATTGCACTCTGTCGGGCTGAACACAACTTTGATAAAATACGCCTGACAGTCAATAAGCATAACGAAAATTCAATAGCGGCATATTATAAAATGGGCTTTGAAACAATAGATTCCGTCAAGACCGACATCGGCGGCGGTTTTTTTATGGACGATTTTGTGATGGAACTGCGGATACGGTAGATCCGCCCCGAAAAGGGTCATCATTGCATCAAATTTTTTACGATCAGCGTACTTCCCGATACTATAAGCAAAATAACAATGATATATCTGCTTATTTTGTCGTTTATCCGGCTTGAAACAGCCACGCCCAATAAAAATCCGATTGCCATGATCGGAAGCAGCATAAGCGACAGTTTTATGATCTCCCAAGTAAAAATGCCGGCTATAACGTACACAGGGCACCGAAAAATGTTTTCCAGCACGAATACGCAGCATAAATTGCCCCTGAACTGATTTTGGTTTTCCGTAGTCCTCGCGATATATGCGGCCATAAACGCCCCTATGCCAAATATGCCGCATAAAACGCCCGAAACAATGCCGATGACAGCTAAAAATCCCTTGTTCGGTTTCGCCTTTCTCTCTTGCTTCAGCCTAAAAAACATTTCCGCCGCCAGCAAAATCACAAGCGCGCCCAAAAATACTTTTAACGGACGGTCGTTTCCGAATTTCAAGAAAAAAGTGCCGGGAATTATGCCTATGTAAACGACCAGCGCAAGCGGAATCACAATTTTCAACGAAATATTCTTGCGTTCTTTTACGGCGAAAAACAAGTTTGTCGGCGCGGCGATTATGAAATCAACGGGAGTGATGTCCCTGACGGTTCTCTGAAAGCTCAAAATCGAGTTGAAAATCAAAGTGTTTCCGAACCCTGCTATGCCTTTTGCGAAATATGCGCAGAATACCGCAATAATCATCAATGCCATTTAAACAGTGCCTTTCCGTAGGAACGAACCCTATATAACTATATTTTATCGAACCACAATGCTTTTCTGTGCAAATTGGGCCTGTTGTAATGCGTTTTTTCTATATAGCCTGTCGGGATGATCCCCCATTCAAGAATCAGTTTTTCAAAAGCGGCGCGGCTGTCAACCAATGGTTTGGAATCGTCTTTTTCATACCAGTACGGACCGATTATCATTCTGCCGCCGTCAACCAAATAGTTTTTAAGCAAGTGTTCAAATAAAATGCGTCTGTCGTCTTCGGGGACGCCGCCTAATCCTCCTATGTGGATATAATCAAATTTATGCTCGGGCTTCCAGTAAAAGGCATTGCCGAGAAAAAAACGGTCATGCCATTCGGGAAGCCTGTTTTTGGCCAATTCAAGTAGCCCTTCCGATATGTCAACCCCATACATTTGCAAATCGAAACCAATAGCGGCGCCCCATTTATGCAGCATTTCCATCAAATACCCGTTAGCGCACCCTACGTCGCAAAACGTCCCGTCTTTATATACCGCTTCCAAAATCGGCAGATGCGCGAACATATAATGCTGCTCGCCGCCGCCATGGCCCGATTGCCCGCGCGGGTTGTCTGATGAAAGATATAGTTTCGTGAAATAGACTTTATTTAGTTCATACCAATCGTCTTTATTTATTTCGTTGTTGGCGAGGGCGGCGTCGATATAGGCGTTGAAGTCATTTGCGAGCGGTATTGATAAAGCGTAATTTTTATCCATTATATGTTTTCCTTCCCCTGATAATTTCTTTACCATTGTTTTTTGAACAGATCATTTGGGATTCCGTCGAATTCGTCCTGACGGGCTTTGTCGTACTGTTTTGAGATTTCCGCGAGGGCTTCCGGCGTTTTCGCGTATTTGTGCTGCGGATAGAATTTTTCCGAAAGCGGAGGGTTTTCAGCTTTCAGCGCATCGTATGCTGCGGGATTTCTTTCAAGCATGAATCTCATGCGCTCGCTGCCGACTCCCGACATGAAGTTCCACATCAGGTTATCGTTTTTCATTTCGTAATCCGGGGATATTTCGGCGATTGCGATTCCTTCTTCGGCTTGGCTGTCGTTTTCCGCCAAAATAACGCCCCTGTTTGATACAATGCAGCTGCACGAGCCGGGCAGCACGGGATTTATAGTGTAGGCGTTCGCGATGTAGACGCAATTTTCAGCAGCCCTCACCTGCAAAAGCGCCCTGCCCAATGCATAATTCGTGACGAACCCCCAGCCTCCCGTCGCGTGGAGTATGATGTCCGCCCCGGATAGCGCCATGCACCTGCAATGCTCGGGAAAAGCCATGTCGTGGCAGGTGGAGAAACCTATCCTGCCGATGTCAGTTTCAAAAACAGGGTATTCCGTGCCCGGCGCGGTATACCAGCTCTCATACGCCGGAAGATGCACTTTTCTGTACTTCCCTATAATTTTTCCGCCGCGCCCGATAAAAACGGTGGTATTGTACGTTGTATCCCCGTCGCGCTCCATCATGTTCGTGGCCGTGTACATTTGATATTTTTTCGATATTTCCGAAACCTTTTCGGTCGCCGGCCCGGGAATCGTTTCGAGCAGTTCTTTTTGCGTTCTTTGCTTTTCAAGAGAGCCGAAATCCCCGTAATGAAGCGCATATTCCACCGAAACCGCAACGTCCGCGCCCGCTTCCCCCGCCATGCGGAAAGCGGCAAGAGTCCGCTCAAAACCGTCTGCCGCATGTTTTTGCGCGGCCTCTTTCGAAAAATCGGCGCTATACGCATTTGCCTCGGCCGGCGCTTTGCTTTGCCCTGTCCGCAATGCCGCGATTTTAACCGTTTTCTTTATTTCTTCCGCCATAGCCATAAAATATGCTCCCAAAAATATTTGTTTAGTTTTTTCGTTATTTGTTTTCCTGTTGATGCCATTGTTTTAATACCGTTTCGACCTGTGCGATTAGTTCCTCTTTGTCCGGGATATAGTAAACATAGCGCGAAGCGAAAATATTGTTTGACAGACCGCCTAACGCATATTCAGCGTCAACGCCGTCTTTGTCGGTACAGAGAATAATGCCGATAGGTGGATTGTCGTTTTCGTCGTTTATTTCCGCGCTGTAATAGTTCAAGTACGCATTAAGCTGTCCGACGGCCTCTGGCAGTAACTTCACCGTTTTTAATTCTATCAGCACATACGCCCGCAGGATTTTATTATAAAAAACCATATCGACATAGCGGTGTATGTTGTTGAGCGTAACGCGCTGTTGCGTTCCGACGAACATAAAACCCCGGCCAAGCTCCAATAAAAATTTTTCGATTTGCGCTACAAGGGCTTTTTCCAAATCATTCTCCATCATGGGCTTGTTTTCGGGAATGCCTAAAAACTCAAATACATACGGGTCTTTTATCATGTCAACAGGGTCAGCCATTTCAATGCCGTGTTGCGCGAGGAACAGCACCGTTTCTTTATTCGTTTTCCCGTCCGACAGCAACAGCCTTTCATAAAGGGACGTGCTGATCTGCCGTCTTAATTCCCGAACCGACCACCCGGAATTGAGCGTTTCTTTTTCGTAAAAAGCGCGTTTGTTTTCGTTTGATATTGATAGAAATTCGCAATAATGCGACCAACTCAATTTGCCAGACAGTGTCTGGCATTTTTGATATGTCAAATAAAACACTCTCATGTTTTGCAAATTTGAACGTGAAAAACCTTTGCCAAATTCGGCGGTCAAAGTTTTTGACAGGTCTTTTAAGGTCTGCGCCCCATATTCGGCGCGGGTCTTGCTGTCCTGTTCATATTCCACGATAATACGCCCGATGTTCCAGTATGCGGTGAGTAGTTCGGTGTTTAGCTGTTGGGCGGCGTTCATCCGGGAGGTTTTCAAAACCTCTTTGATTTGTATTATTAACGAAGTGGATAAATCGTTCATTCTGTTTCTCCTTTGGCGGGTTTGGTTTTAAGCGGCACAATCTCTATCGTATAGTCGAGTGGGTGCAGGATTTAAAAAAGAATGTCTATCTATAGCATAGCACGGATTTCAAATTTTTTCAAGCACAAGATAAAAATATCGGCAAAAATTATGAATCTGCCAATATTTTTGTACATTTTTTTCGCATTCAACAGTATAATTGCCGTGCCCAAAATATTTAGGTTGCATTTATCCTAATGATTTGGTATAATATGGTCGAAGGAGCTGAGAATTATGGATATCAATATTGAAAACCTCGTTTCCATTTCGGAAGCCAATCAAAACTTTTCAAAGGTTGCCCGGCTTGTCGATGAAAAGGGGGCGGCTATCATTTTGAAAAACAACGCCCCGCGATATGTTCTGCTGGATTACAGCCTGCTTTGTCAAAACGCTGTCGCTGATGATGTTGATGTGGACGCAGCGGCTTCGCGTATTTTGGCGAAACACAT
>Ga0082212_10008685_pt1 | contig 13224 bp, 7 predicted proteins | sample TergutNt197P3_FD_71548 | JGI IMG/M metagenome (GOLD analysis project Ga0082212, IMG submission 71548) | Neocapritermes taracua P3 segment gut microbial communities from Petit-Saut dam, French Guiana - Nt197 P3 | ecosystem: Host-associated > Arthropoda: Insects > Digestive system > Gut ... | reverse complement strand
CGGGACGAATCATCAATATAACCAGCATTAGCGGTCTCATCGGGAACAAGGGGCAGGCGAATTATTCCGCCTCGAAAGCCGGTCTCATCGGCTTCACCCGAACCGCCTCGAAGGAATTGGCGGGAAAGAACATCACCGTCAATGCGATTGCTCCCGGTTTTGTCGAAACGGACATGACTGCCGTTTTGCCGGAAGCGTACAAAGTCGAGATTAAAAACCGTATTCCGTTGGCACGTTTCGGACGTTCCGAAGATATTGCCAATGCCGTCTTGTATTTTGCCAGTGACGAAGCATCTTTCGTTACCGGTCAGATACTCACTGTTGACGGCGGAATGATTATGTAACCCCTTAACCTTTAACCCTTTTATTTACTATGGCAGATACGAAAGAACGCGTCATTAAAATTATCGCTTCCCAATTTGATCGGGAGGCAGACACCATTACGGAAACAACGGACATCGCAAACGATTTGGGAGCGGATTCGTTGGAACTCGCGGAATTACTCCTCGCTTTTCAGGAGGAGTTCAACATCGACATTGAGGATTCGGAGACGCAAAATCTCACGACCGTCGGCGATGTGATTACGCAGATTAATGCGAAGATTGCCAATCCGGCGTAAGATTGTGCAACGAAATAAAAAGAGCCGGGGATGGAACGCAGCGCAATCCCCGGTCGATATGATCACTCAAAAATCCTGCATGGCGGGACGATTGAGTGCGGCGGGAAGCACCGCCTTGACCGCCGCAATGACCGCTTGAATCGCTTTGCCGGAAATGCGATAGCCGCCCTCAATTTTGTCCGGCTTCACGTCGGCGTTGAGTGTTACCGTTGCATCGTTTCCTGCCGTTGCGAGAATGTCAAACACCTTCTTCATTTGCGCAAGATATTCAGCAGGCATGTCGTCGCCAGTCTCTTCCGCAACCGGATAAACCGTCTGTTGCAAGAACTTGCCCAGCCCTTGAACGGAGAGCGTTCCCATTGGTTTTTGCACCGGCGCAGGTGTTTTGGTCTTTTCCAGTGCCGACTTGAATGCCGACTCCGCCTTGGCAAAGTCCAGCCCTGCCGCAACGGCAACCGCTTGTTTGCCGCCTGCGTCTTTCACCGCCCAAAATACGCCTGGCGATAAACCGCTAAAGCCCTTTGCGGTGTTGGGATTGGGAATAAGCGGCACCAGTTTGTCCATCGGGAACTTGAACGACGAAACCTTGAAACCTTCAACGGTAACATAATCCTGCTTCACCGAGGCGTTGATGTCAATCCCAAACGTGATTGCTATCGGACGGACTCGTTGAGCAGCAAATTCCACAAGCAGGGAAATAAGTTTTTGGATTTCCGCAAGGGATCCCGTGTCGGATGCCAACAATAATGTTCCGTCGGTATTGAGGGACAGGGCAGTGTCGGAAGTTCCCCGCTTCGATTCGGCAACGATGATTTTTTGCACCGAATCAATCACTTTTTTTGCCAATTCGGCGGTCTCGCCGGTTTCGTCTTCCATTTCGATTTGATCCAAGAAGCCGCTGAAGACCGCATCCAACGGTTCCGTGAATGTGTTCAACTTTTCTTCCGAAATCGGCACCTGCGTTGCCGAGTCGCCGAACGACACAATGACGTTGCCCGGTGTGCCTCGAAATCCGCCGAAAATCGTTGGTTGCGGTTTGTAACCTGCAAGCGATTTGGCGAAATCGGAACCTTTGCGTGGAACCATCATTCCTGAAAGTTCGACATCGGCGGTTTGCGGGTTGAAAGCAATTCCGCCGGAGAGGACGGCAAATTCTTTCGAGAGTTCCCGACCGGCATCAACCGCTTGTTCGATCTGCTCTCCCACCTCGGGGACCGCCATCATCGCCATAAATATCATCGGTCCAAAAAGTTGCGATTCGAGGGTTTCGAATTTCACTTTTTCGAGGTCCAATTTCATACCGAGGGTATATTTTTCGAGATCGGCAAACAATTTTCGTGCGTCTGCCGGAACTTGTTCGACCACGTCTTCGGAAACGATGACCAGATAACCCTGCTTTTGAAGGGCGACGTATGTTCCAATGGGGAAGTTCATGTCGGTTCTCTCTGCCCCTCTTTTCGTAAGGAAGGGGATAATGGGGTCAAGAATACCCGGTTGACTGGGAACGTCTATTTTCCACAGATCGGTGATGGGCAACAGCAATATCGGGCAAAGATCGCCGTCATCGCTTACGGCAGCGGCAAAACCGATGATGCCGTCGAGATTGAACCCCTGAACTTCTTTGACGGTTTTGATGAATTCCTTGAATTCATTGGAGTTGGCGAAATCTGCCATCGTACCGATTTTCTCGGCAACGGCAATGAGCGAGTTCACGCTGGAAGCCTTGAACGTGAAAAAAGGCTGCAATTCTGCGGCGTGAATCGACGGCAACAACAGAACGGCGGACAGTAAAAGTCCTGATACGCAAGTGGTAATGGCTCTCATGAAAGTTTGAAATGTTAATGAGTAGTGCGTCATTCTACCACAACCGCTGTACCGCCGCAATCCGATTGACACGGCGGAATAATCAAACTAAAATGAAAGTACCCCGTTCATCTTGCGTCCCCATGAAACCAATCCTTTTCCCGACCGCCGCTTGTTTGGCACTGTTTTTCGGAACGTTCACGCTAGTCATTGCGGACGACACGTACATCACTTACCGTCAACATGGTGCCGTCGGCGACGGCGTTGCCGATGATTTCGATGCCATTATCAAAGCCCACGCCGCCGCAAATGAAGCCGGTCTGCCCGTCAAAGCGGATGCCGACGCAACGTACTATATCGGCAGCGCAAATCAAACCGCCCAAATTCAGACTGACACCGATTGGGGAAATGCCAAGTTTATCATTGACGACACGAAAGTCGGAACCCGGAACAGCCATGTTTTCAACATTTCATCCAAACTTTCCTCCGCGCAGATTACTACGGTAAAGACATTTAAGAAGAATCAGCCGAAACTCGATCTGACGTTGCCGCTGGACTCGTTTATCGATGTTCTCGATAACAATGTTAGGCGGTATATCCGCGAAGGCTTGAACCAAAACAGCGGGTCGGCGCAGACCGACGTGTTCATCGTTGATAAAAACGGCAACGTTGCTGAAAAAACGCCGATCATTTGGGATTTTGACAATGTCAGTTCCATGACGGCGATTCCGATTGATGCCGAAACGCTGACGGTCAAAGGGGGACATTTTACGACGATTGCCAACCAAGCGGAGTCCCGTTACACCTACTACAATCGCGGTATTGGTATTTCTCGTTCCAATGTGGTGGTGGACAGTGTGTATCACGCCGTTACGGAAGAACTCGATCACGGTGCACCATACAGCGGATTCTTCGTGATCTCACGATGTGCCAACGTGATGATCCAAAACTGTACGCTTACAGGACACCGAATCTATACGACCATTGGTGCCGCCAACGCACCGGTAACGATGGGGTCGTATGACATTTCCGTCAACAAGGCGGTCAATGTTACGTTCAAGAATTGCAAGCAAACGAACGACATCCACGACTCCAAACAGTGGGGAGTTTTCGGCTCGAACCACTCCAAAAATTTGACGTTCGACACCGTCGAGTTTTCCCGATTCGATGCCCACATGGGAGTTACGAATGCGACGATCAAAGATTCGGTACTGGGGCACATGGGCATCAACTTGATCGGACGCGGCGTTTTTCTCGTCGAAAATACGAAAGTGTGCGGTTGGAATTTCATCAATTTGCGAAGCGATTACGGCAGCACATTTGAAGGGGAAATCATCATCCGCAACTGCGAATTTGTTCCGCGTAACGGCGGGCAAGCCGATGCTGTGTTGATCGGCGGAAGTTATTCAGGACAACACGACTTCGGTTACACATGTTCCATGCCGAAGAAAATCACGATAGACGGTCTTGTCATCAACGATGCGAATCCGCCGAACAACTATCAGGGACCAAAGATTTTCGGCAATTTCAATCGGGCATACACCAGTGAAGATTTTGAGGAAAAGTATCCGTATGTGCTTCCCGAAGAGGTGGTCATCAATAATCTGACCGTCAAGAGCGGCAAACCGCTCACCGTGAGTCCCAATTCATTCATGTTCCGAAATGTGAAGGTTACGGAAAAGTGAGAGGGATGACTCACCTTGCCGCAGAACCGCCAAAAGAGACCATTAACAGTGCCGCAAGAATACCTGCAAAAAAAATGGCGGCAACATAGCCGGAAAAAAATAGTGTCCAAAACCAAACAGGAACATGTCGATACCAATCGACAATTTGTAGCGGATTGTCCGGCGATACTGTTGACATCGGTTGCGTTTCCGCAAGTGATGTTCTTATCGACGAGTGATGGTGAGAAACGACATGAACCGATTCCCTGCGAAACCGCATCGTTCGTTCTCGGTCAATGTCGTTTAACTTGGCAATCGCCGAATCTTCTGTATTGTCATCCCGGCGTTGCGCCGACAGTCCCGACAGCGCAATCACTTCTGATCCCGCCTCCGAACCGCCGAAAAGATTCACATTCTCTTCTGCGGCACTCAGAATGGTCGTGTCAGGACCCTCATCCGTTTGATCGGGTTGTTGCTCCTTTTGCTGTTGAAGCAGCCGCAGAGAATCCGGTTCTCCCATTTTTTGCGTATTGATCCGAACACGAAACTTGCCCGACCCCGTTCCGCTGTCGGCAAATTCGCCTTCTGTTGCATAACCATTTTGCACGAGCCAATCTTCAAAATCGTGAACGACCTCTTGTGCCGACTGTTGCCGATGTTCGGGATTCTTCGACATCATCTTTTTGCACAAAGTGACGAGGTCTTCGGGAGCATCGGGTCGGTCGATCAAAACACTTGCCGGCTCGCTTTGTTGGTGATCGAGCAACCGTTTGGACACGGAACCCTCGGGAAACGGCGGATGTCCCGTCAAACAAAAATACAACACGCCGCCGAGTGCGTAAATGTCCGCTCGTGCGTCGACTTTATGGCTGTCAATCGCCTGCTCGGGAGCGAGGTAATCGGCAGTGCCGAGAATCGTGTCCTCTTGGATGTGCGTGATTCTGCCTTCATACACTTGCTCATCGAGCAGTGCCAGACCGAGATCGAGAACCTTCACGTCCCCTTGATGATTGACGATGATGTTGCTCGGCTTCACATCCCGATGAATAACTCCAATGGCGTGAGCATGGGAAAGAGCATCCGCCGTTTGCCGTAAAATGTTGACGATACGCGGAAACGGCACTTTTTTATCGCGGTCAACAATCGTTTGCAGATTATCGCCGGGAAAGTATTCCATGATGATGTAATGCACATCTCCTTCGTGATCGAAGTCGTAAGCCCTCACGATGTTCGGATGGTCAAGAGCGGCAATCGCCTGGGCTTCCCGAACGAAACGTTCGAGATAGATCGCTTTTTCAAGCCGCTTTCGGGGGAGCACTTTGATGGCGACGCGGCGTTGCATCAGGACGTGTTCGGCGAGATAGACGGAACTCATTCCGCCGGAACCGAGATGACCGAGAATCTTGTATTGCCGGAGAAAAAAGCCTTTATAACGTCCTCGGAGAAGTTGCCGCGACTGCCAAGCAGTCAAAAGATACCGCTGAACAAATTGTTCGGCAATAAATGCGGGGTCTTCCAGTCGTTCCGTATCTGTTTCGGCTTCGATGACCGCTAATGTTTCGTCGAGTTGAGTTGACTCGACCAACCCACTACGGCGGAGGATTTCTATAAATTGCGGTACAGAAGACATCTCATTCATTGTACCGAAAAATTCCGCAAAAGGAGACAAGCAACGGAAGTTGCCCGATTACGGGCACTTTCGTTATCAAAGACGGCGGTAGTGTTCATTCATCATTAAGCACTTTTCCAACTGCCGATTCAATTTCCTCGTAATTGCTGAGCAGCAAGTGTTCCGCAATCGTATCAAGCAACTCTTTTGTGGGGCGGTGCCACTTTTTGCCGTTGAGTTCGGAGAGAGCATCCCTTATCGTACCACTGTCATATTCCAAACATGCCGCACGCATGACTGCCAATTTTTCCTGTAATAATGCGTGATCTTCCTCGTATTCTGTGCCGTTGTCCGTTTCATACATCGGCTCATTTTTCTGGATGATTTCTCTCAGTGCGGTTACAAATTCTGGAGTTTTTTCCACCAACACGTCAATATCCTTCTCCCTGCCCGCCTGCTCCAAGACTTTCGCCGCTTCGGAAAGTTCCATTTCATTGATGTATGCAAGTGCCGTCTTCATCGAATGGGCATGAACGACGAATGCCTGGATATCGGTATCCCGCCGAAAATTATGGCTGGCGATGGCTTCCATTGCCGAGGCGGCTTTGTCGGCATCCTTGGCGAATATCCCAATTATATTTGGTTTCTTGGGCGGCTGCACCGAATTGCCGGATTCTCGTTCTTCTTTTCTCCGGCGCAGGGCTTCAATCACCTTCCGCGGCTGTTTGTCACGGATCAGTTTATGAAGCGTGGCATCTAATTGCCGGAGATCAATTGGTTTGGATAAAAAACCGTCGAATCCGTTTGCCAAGAACAATTCCGCCTGTCCGACCAACGCATTTGCCGTTAATGCAACGATTGGCTGGGTATATCCGAGATCACGTATGATTTTTGTCGCTTCCATACCATTCATTTTCGGCATCATGTGATCCATAAATATGATGTCATAGACTTCGTTTCTTTTGATTTTATCAATGACTTCAAAGCCGTTCGTAGCGGTTTCAACGGTAATGTCATAAGGCATGATAAGTCCCTTGGCGACGTGCAGATTTGTCTCCATATCATCTACCACGAGAACCTTTCCATAAGGCATCGACTCATAGATAATCTGTATTTCCTTAAACTGCGAATCGCCATTGAACCGGAAGCATTGCAGATTTTCCGCCAAGGTTTTTCCGATTGTTTCGGAACCGGCACGTTGTTGCGGCAAACGGACGGTAACGACCGACCCTTTGCCCGGTTCGCTCTCCACGGAAATCTCGCCGTCCATCATCGATACCAACTTCGCTGTAATGCTCATTCCCAGCCCGATACCCTCTGTGACTCGGCTTTCCTCACTCTCAAAACGTGTGTATTCGTCAAACAATCGGCTGATTTGTTCTTGTGTCATCCCGCGTCCTGTATCCGCCACGCTGAAAATGAGGACCGCATCCGATTCTCTGTTCCCTGTCTCCGCAGTCAACGAAAGTGTAACCTTGCCGCTGTCGGTATATTTGATGGCGTTGGAAAGCAAATTATTTAATATCTGTTTGATTCGGAGTTCATCACCGTAAAGCGTGAACGGCACATGTTCGTCAACGGAAAGTTGAAACAAAATCGGCCGGCTGCCGATTCGCATCATGTTCAACTGTATCGTGTCGCTTATCAAACTCGGAACGTCATACATTTCGTGCAGCAGTTCCATTTTACCGGCATCAATTTTGGATAAATCCAATAAATCATTGATGATGCCTAACAGCATGTTGCCCGATTGATAGATCATGCCTAACGCCGTTCTTACGTCAGGAGCAAGGCTCCCATTTTGCATTTGTATTCCTGAAATACCGAGGATGGCGTTCATCGGCGTGCGTATTTCATGGCTTACGGCTGCCAAAAATTTACTTTTCGCACTGTCTGCCTGAATTGCCTGCTCTTTCGCTTCGTTCAGCTCGGTGATGTCAATGGAACACTGTAAATGAGCGGTTTTTCCGCCGGACCAGTCAATGTATGTGTCCGTATTTTTATAAACCCGTCCCGTTAATGGACTGCGTTCCATCCATTCAATGCTTCTTTGCGGCTCTTTGTCCAATTGACGGCATGGACAGAACGAACACCGCTCATCAAGTTCTTTCATAAAAACTTTATAACATAACTTCCCGATGCATTCGTCCGTAATGTTATAATGCTTCTTCATTTTTTCGTTGATGAAGAGAATTTTGTTTGTTTCGGGATCCGAGACATAGATCATCGCATCCACATTGTTGAATATATTTTTCAGGCTGTCGAGCGTTTGGATTGAATTTTCCGCTTTCTGTTCCCTCTCTAAGACTGCCAAGACTTCACGTAAATCCCGGGTACATGCAGTCACGACAACATCGTCTTTGTATTTGATGCGGCTTAAAACGATTTCGCAGGGGATCGGCTCGCCGTTCGGTTTTTGGTGCATCCATTCAAATCGGTAATATCCTTCGTCAAAGGCTTTTTGTACAAGTTGATATGCTGTTTCACTGGACCGCCTGCCGTCGGGCTGATATTCAGGAGAAAGGTCTTTGAAGAAATGATCCAAATACTCTTGCTCGCTTGACAGGTCAAACATTTTATATGTTTCTTCGTTGGTGCTGAACAGGCGGATACTTTTATCCCATAAATTCACGGCAAAGGGAAGTTTTTTTAATAAAACCTGATTGAATTCATTCGATTCTTTTTCCCATAGAATGGCTTGGCGGCCTAGCCAGTATTGATAACATAAAACGGCGAGCACGATGAACGACGTCACGACGAAAACAATGATGGTATGTTGTTCCAATCTGTTTTCTTGTTTTTTCAACTGAACCTCATGTTTTGTGAAACTGTCCAAGTTGGAAAAATCGTACGCAACCCCCAAAAGACCAATCACTTGTCCATCAGTCAAAATGGGTCTTACCACGGAAAGCAGCGTTCCCCATTCGCTGACGGTCGGTTCAGAGGGAAAAGCCGGTTCTTTTGATTCCCACGCCTTGTCGATGAATGCCGGCGGGGTGCCTTGCCACACCGGCTTATCACGCCACTCATCAATCGTGTCTCTTTCGAGATGGGAGGACATAAGAAAGGTATAGTTGTCGTCCCGCTTCTCAATGTAGTAGATGTAGGCAAAATCAAAAGATTTCACAATATCGCTCCACCGATCGACATCTATCCAAAACCGGTCTGTTCCCCACTCTTTTTTAAGTTGTTCCGTGTCATGTAAGAGGGGGTAATGCTTTTCGAGATGAGTGGTCATCTTCAAAAGCAGTGCCATATTGAGGTAGTCGATGTATTCGTTATAGATGTCGCTGGAATACGCCCGGTGCGTTGCCATCATGTTGCGGAATTGGGCAAAAAAGAATACTCCCGCTGCAATCACGACAAAGAACCCCAGCAAGGTAAATGCCGTGTGAAACCGCAATCTCATGCTTTCCGCAATCCATGAACGTTTATCAGGCATGTTGTACCTCCATAAAAGAGTCCTGAAGTTTGTAAAAGACATCCGTCAACAGCGGATCAAAGTGTTTTCCCGCACTCTCCGTAATAATTTTCACCGCTTCATCTACCGGCATCGCCTTTTTGTAGGGACGTTCGCTGATGAGTGCATCGAACACATCCACAAGAGCCATAATACGACCTTGCAAAGGGATTTGCGTTCCTTTGAGTCCCAGGGGATAACCTGTCCCGTCCCAACGTTCGTGATGAAAGTGCGCAAACTGTTTGGCGTGGTGCAAAAACATTTCGTCCCCTGTTCGGGCGATAATCATGTCGATAATTTGTTTTCCTCGTGTTGCATGTTCCTTTATCATTTCAAATTCTTCATCGGTCAATTTGGCAGGTTTGTTGAGAATCGCATCGGAAATGGAAATTTTTCCAATGTCATGTAGTTGAGCGGATAAAACCACAGTGTCGATGTTCCAGTGCTGCATTTCATTGGCGTAGATGCCGTTTTCCAGCATAGCCTCGATCAGCAATTTGATATACGACGAAGTCCGCTCGACATGTCCGCCGGTATTTTCATCGCGGGTCTCGACCATGCCTGCCAAAACGAAGATGATACTGCTTTTCAGTCTTTGCAACTGTACCGTTCGTTCTTTAATCAACTCGTCGATACTCAAGTGTGACTTAATTCGGTGTTGCAGAATGGGCGGGGAAAAAGGTTTGGTAATGAAATCAACGGCACCGAGTTCCAAACCGAGCACTTCGTCTTCTTCGTTCATCCGACCTGTAAGAAAGATAACGGGGATTCCCGCATAGGACTCATGTAATTTCAGTTTCCGCAATGCGGCGAATCCGTTCATGTCCGGCATTTCAATATCCAGGAGGATTAAATCCGGTGTAATCTTTTCCAAGAGGGTGAACATCCTCTCGGCAGAGGGCATGGTCAACACGCGATATTGTTTTTCCAGCGCTGCGGTTGCCATTGTCAGGTTCGTGTGAACGTCGTCAACGACAAAAATGGTTTTCTGCACACCCATCACCTCTCCTTGCATTTGAGTTGGCGGACTAGTCTGTTAATTATGCCGAATTTCTCGGAAAATTCAATATAGGGAAAAATGGCGGTTGAGACTTGGAAACAAAAAATCCAATTCGCGGATGGAGCATTGCCAAATTGATGGCAACTGCTACAATCTGGGGCAATATGAACGAACTGATTCTGGTACTGGATTTCGGTAGCCCCTACAAAGAAATTGTTGCGCGAACAGTCAGAGGGCTGTCCGTCTATTCGGAAATCAAACCAAGCAACACGCCAATAGCGGAAATCAAACGGCTTAACCCCATCGGCATCATTCTGACGGGAAAACCGAACAGCGATGCTCTGTCCACGCTCGGCATTCCCATTCTTGCGGAGGAAAAGTACACAGAAAATTCCCGCAATAACATCAAAACATTTCTCTTCGATACCTGCGGAGCGAAAGGTGAATACAAGTTAACAGGTTACATCAAGACGCAGATCGAAAAGATTCGGCAACAAGTCGGCAAGCAAAGAGTATTGCTCGCTCTGTCCGGCGGAGTCGATTCGTCGGTCTGTGCCAGTTTGCTCTCCAAAGCGGTGCCGGAACAACTAACGTGCATCTTCGTCGACCACGGTTTCATGCGGCTGAATGAGGGAAACCAAATCGAAGAGGTGTTTTCCAACCGAAAACTACAATTCATCCGTGTGAACGCTCAAAAGCGGTTCCTTGCCAGATTGGAAGGCATTACCGACCCCGAAACGAAGCGGAAACGTGTCGGCGAAGAGTTTATCCGGGTTTTTGAAGAGGAATCGAAAAAACTCGGCGACATTCCCTTTTTGGCGCAGGGAACGATCTACCCGGATATCGTTGAGTCGGGCGGGGAATTGGGTGCCGTTGTCAAGAGTCATCACAATGTCGGCGGACTGCCTGAAAACTTTGATGTTTCCAAACTCGTCGAGCCGCTATCGGGACTCTTTAAGGACGAGGTTCGTGCCCTCGGCAAAAAATTAGGTTTACCGGCACTTTTGGTGAATCGGCAACCGTTTCCAGGACCGGGACTTGCCGTTCGGGTCATCGGAGAGGTTACGGAGGAAAAACTGGACATTTTGCGTCATGCCGATGCGATTTTCCGGGAAGAACTGGACGGAATGCGGGGCAGACCGGCTCAGTATTTTGCCATCCTCACCAACACGTATTCCGTCGGCTTGAAAGGGGATAAACGGACGTATCAACCGGTGATTGCTCTTCGGGCGGTAACGACAGACGATTTTATGACGTGTGAGTACACGCCGTTGCCGCACAAGGTGTTGAGCCGGGTCGTTTCACGAATTACCAGCGAAGTATCGTCGGTGAGCCGGGTGGTGTATGACATTACCTCCAAACCGCCGGGAACGGTGGAGTGGGAATGAGACAAATAAGCGGGACGCGTCAGCCTCTGCCTTGTGAACTCCGGTTTGACGAACGCTGAATGACATCAATTGCCGTTGTCATTGCCGATTTGCCGATTCCTGTGAATGGGTGTTGGCTTCCCGCCAACCCTCTTCCGGCATTTCGGTCTGCGAGAGTACCGCATCCCGTTCCGTGAGGTCCCGAAGATATGAGTGTACGTCACGCAACGAAATCGCCGCTTCTTCCGACCAGTGCGGCACTTTTTGGAACGCCGCTATGTTTCTACCAACAATATGAACAAAACAAGGAACGAACTCTTCCGCTCCGGCAAGATCGGAAACGAACGTTCCCGTCCGAAACTTCGGTGTGTGGTCTCCGTAAATGATGAGAAGCGTTCCCGGCGGCAAATTTTCACAAAAAGATTGCAACCAGCCATCCACGACGTGAATCGAGTTAATGTATCGGTCATTGATCGACTTTTCGTTGGGAATCAATTTGTCTTTGTCGTCGATATGCTTGGTCGGAAACGGTGTATGACTCGTAGCGGTAATCACAAAAAAGAAACGATTCCGTTCCGACGGCGACTGGATTTCTTGAAGGGTTGTTTGGAATACCACGTCATCACGTAGCCAGTTTGCATTCAGATGTTCTTCGATTTCTCCTTCAGAAAACTCGCCGTGCAAAGAGTACGTACCTTTGCGGACAGCGTCAATAATGTCCTGACGAAAAACCAGATGGTCGAATTGCATTTCCGTGAATACGGTTCGGCGATTGAAAAAGGAACCGTGTACCCCGTGAAAACAGAAGGACTCGTACCCTTGTTCCGTGAAGAAACGGGGCAACGATGTATTATAAGGCAAACCGGGAACTCGGTAATTGAAAAAACCGTCTAATGGCGGTACACCGGTAAGCATTCGAAAATCAGCACCAGCAGAACAGTAACGTTTGAGTGCATTGACTCGATAACAGAACGAATTTTCTTGTAACGAATTCAGAAACGGCGTAACCGGCTTACCATTCACGTGGTAGTCAATCACGGCATTATCCAGCGATTCGACCTGTAAGACAACGATGTCGCCGAACATAAAATTTTGATATTCCGATTGGAGTCCGAAACTCCGTTTGACCTCGTTTTCTAGGGCTTGTTCGTACAATTTATCGAGATGAACATAGCGAAACACAATATCTTGTGTGAACGTCGGAAGAAATCCGAACTTCGCACAGCGGTGACCGGTGGACGGACTCTGTCCCGTACAAGCGAAGAGTATTCCCAATAATGTTCCGTAGGCGGCAATGGAATAGAGCGACATTTTCAATCGCCGGGTATAAATCGCTTTCGGCGGTGCATGACGATAGAGCAAAAAAACTTGCAAAATGAAGACCGGCAACAAGAATAACAGGTATTTCCACGGAATCATTTCCCAGACGGCATCGCCGACTTCGGCAGTTTCACCGGCATTGTTCCAAAGTACCATGATTTCTGGTGCAGAACCGATATAGGAGTAGTAATATAATGTTCCCCATTGAAACAAGGTGCTGATGACCAATGCTCCGACGACAACGGGACGCGGACAAAGAAACACAATCGGTGCCAAAAGGAAAAACGCCAGAAAAAAACGTCCGAACAAGTCTCTTGTGCGATAGGAATCTTCTGCTGGAATCGAAAAGTGTTGCGTGATCGCCAATTCCAATGCCCAAACG
>Ga0082212_10008684_pt1 | contig 13229 bp, 12 predicted proteins | sample TergutNt197P3_FD_71548 | JGI IMG/M metagenome (GOLD analysis project Ga0082212, IMG submission 71548) | Neocapritermes taracua P3 segment gut microbial communities from Petit-Saut dam, French Guiana - Nt197 P3 | ecosystem: Host-associated > Arthropoda: Insects > Digestive system > Gut ... | reverse complement strand
TCATACGCCTTGATTAGCGTGGAAGACTTCACAGTATACACGACCCCGGAGGTCATGGCTGAGAAATGCGATTTCATACGTGGCTGGGATAAATCACGATTGTGCTACTCCGCGAATGAGATGGCGATAACCTTGAGGCCCAGGTGGATGCCGAGAACGGGGCCGATCTTCTGCAAGGTGACGGTGACGCCCGGATATGCGTTTTTGATGACGCTGTACAGATTTGTCGCTAGGCGGTTGTCGCCGATATAGCTGATGACCACCTCAGGCGTCCGCGCGCCGATTTTCGCCACAAGCTTCTTGATGACCTCCGCATTGCCGCGCGCGATGCTGTCGGACACGACAGCCCCGTCCTTGCACAGGAGAATCGGCTTCGTGTTGAGCAGCGTACCGAAACTCATGCGCACGAAACCGATGCGGCCGCTCTTGCGCAAAGGAGCCATGTCGTCCACAGAGAACGCAATGCATATTTTATCCCTGATCGCCGGGAGCTCTTTGAGGACTTCATGCAGCGAGAGCCCGCTGTCGATCAGTTTCTTCGTCTCCTTTATCAGAATATACAGACCGCCTGCGGTGAGCTGGCTGTCGAAGAGCCCGATCCTGCCGCTATCCGATTGCCCGGCAGCCGCAAACGCTGTGCTGTACGCCCCGCTCAGGCGCGACGATATCGTGATGCACAGTGCTTCGTTACCCTTGCGGATTTCCTCATCGAAGCAGCTTAAAAAAGCGGAGACGTTCGGATGCGACGTCGTGAACTCGCCTTTGCCCCTGAGCAGGCTTTCGAAGTCGCCGTTCATGTCGCTGTAAGTCTCGCTGTAGCTTTGCCCGTTAACGCTGTAATTTATGGGAACCACCCGGATCCCCAGATCAAGCGCCTCTTTCTTCTTGAAATATGAGCTTGAGTCCGTAACGATAGTAATCATTTTAGTATGCTCCGATTGCCCTGAAACGGCTATATCTCTTCTCAACCAGCTCGTCTTTTTCCATATCGCAGAGTACCCCGACGGCGGAGATCAGCTCTGTGCGAAGGTTCTCGGCGAGCGACTCGCTTTCGGGTATGACCTTTTCTATAATCTTCAATTGCAGCAGGTCCCCGGCGGTGAGCTTAAGGCACTCGCTGGCTTCCTGCGCTTTTGCTGCGTCCTTCCACAGAATGCTTGCGCAGCCTTCGGGCGATATTACGGAGTATATCGAATTTTCCAGCATCCACACTTCGTCCGCCACCGCCAGCGCCAGCGCGCCGCCGCTGCCTCCCTCGCCGATGATCACCGATATGACCGGGGTTTTCAAGGTCATCATTTCCATGAGATTCTCCGCTATAGCCTGACCCTGGCCCCGCTCTTCGGCCCCTATCCCGCAGTACGCCCCCGCCGTATCGACAAGGCAGACGACGGGGCGGCCGAACTTCTCCGCAAGCAGCATCTGGCGCAGCGCTTTGCGGTACCCCTCGGGGTGCACCGAGCCGAAGTTGCGGGTGGTGCGCTCCTTTATGCTGTGCCCCTTTTCAATCCCAACGACAGTGACCGGCAGGCTGCCGAGGTATGCAACGCCAGTAACCACAGCTTTGTCGTCCGCGAAACGGCGGTCGCCGTGCATTTCCATAAAGTCGCTGAAGATACCGTTTATCAGGTCGAGAGCGGTCGGCCTGCCTTTTGCGCGCGCCGCCGCGACTGTCTCATACGCCGTCATTGTCATGGTTCCTCCTTCCTGTGGGTACCCGAGTGTATGCGCAGGAGCTGCGACAGGTACTTCTTTTGCCTTTTCCTGTCGACGACGTTGTCGATGAACCCGTGCTCCAGCATGAACTCTGCCCGCTGGAACCCCGCGGGCAGCTTCTTCCTGATGGTCTGTTCGATCACTCTCGGGCCTGCGAAACCGATGAGCGCATAAGGTTCCGCGAGGATAATGTCCGCCTCCATCGCGAAACTGGCCGTGACCCCGCCGGTGGTCGGGTCCGTAAGCACGCAGATAAAGAGATTGCCGGCGTCGCTGTGCCGCTTTACGGCTCCGCTCGTCTTGGCCATTTGCATGAGCGAAACGATCCCTTCCTGCATCCTCGCCCCGCCGGATACCGCGTATCCGACGACCGGCATGCCGTCAGCCAGCGCGCGTTCGAACGTGCGGGTTATCTTCTCGCCTGCGACCGCGCCCATGCTGCCCATCATGAAGCCCGGCTCCATGACGAAAATCGCCGTTTTGTGCCCTTCGATCTCGCATTTCCCGCATACGACGCAGTCGCGCTCCGCGCTTTGCAGCCTGGCCGACCTGAGCTTGTCCTCGTAGCCGGGGAAGCCAAGGATGTTCACCGGCGCTAAGTCCTCGTCGAACTCAATAAAGGTCTCTGCATCCGAAATCATATCGATACGCTGGCGCGCATTTATCCTGAAGTGCCGCCTGCAGTACGGGCATACATACAGCTCGTTTTCCTGCTCGTCCGCTGCGAGCGTTTTTTTGCATTTGTCGCAGGTGACGATAGCTTCCTCCATGGCTTCGTTCAAGGCCGGAGGCTGCTTCGACAGCCCTTCCAGCGCGTTTTTCGGTTTGACGAATCTCATTTTTTTATCAGTCCTCCTCGCAAGGCACTTAACCGAAGTAGCGATCTTCGGTCGTGTAGGTCGAGTCGATGAACTTCTCTGAGGACAGGGCTTCCGCCTGATATGAGGCATTGTGCGTGACGCCTTCGATAATAAGCTCGCACAAGGCGGCTTTCATTTTGCGGATCGCTTCGTCCCTTGTCTTCGCGTATACGATGAGCTTGCCAATCATAGAGTCGTAATAGGGCGGGATTGTGTAGCCCTGGTATATCGCGCTGTCGAACCTGACCCACGGGCCGTTCGGGACATGCAGCATTTCGATTGTGCCGCCTGCGGGTTTGAAGCCGCTGTACGGGTCTTCGGCGTTGATCCTGCATTCGATTGCGTGCCCCTTGAAATCAATCTCTTCCTGCGCGAAGTCGAGCTTCATGCCCGCTGCAGTGCGAATCTGCCATTTGACTATATCTATCAGCGTCACCATCTCAGTGACGGGGTGCTCCACTTGCAGGCGCGTGTTCATCTCTATGAAGTAGAAATCCCCCGCTTCATCGTAAATATACTCGATAGTGCCGACGCCTGTGTAGCCGGCCGCTGCGCCTGCTTTCACAGATGTCTCGATCATTTTATTCCTGGTATCGTCCGGGATAATCGCCGCAGGGCTCTCTTCAATGAGCTTTTGGTTATTGCGCTGCGTGGAGCAGTCGCGTTCGCCGAGGCAGACGATGTTGCCGTAGTTATCAGCCAGCAACTGCATCTCGATGTGTTTGACCGGGTGCAGATATTTTTCCATGTACACGGCGCCGTCCCCGAAAGAGGCGGCAGCCTCTGCGACAGCCTGGTCAAAGTTTGACTCCAGCTCGCCCGGGGATTTCACGAGCCGGATTCCCCGGCCGCCCCCTCCCGAACGCGCCTTGATTAGCAGCGGATAGCCGATTCTCTGCGCCTCTGCAGCCGCGTGCTGCGCGTCCTTCAGCAGACCGCTGCCCGGTATGACCGGCACACCGGCCTTTTGCATTGTGCGCCGGGCTTTGTCTTTATCGCCCATTTTCTCGATGACTGCCGCTTCGGGGCCGATGAAAACGATGCCGTTTTGCGCACAAAGCTTCGCAAACCCCGGGTTTTCGGAGAGGAAGCCATAGCCGGGGTGTATTGCTTCGGACTTCGTGGCTTTCGCGACCGAAAGTACCGCGTCCATATTGAGATAGCTGTCTTTCGAAAGCGCCCCGCCAATGCAGTAGCTTTCATCGGCGAGGTTCACATGCAGCGACTCGCGGTCTGCTTCGGAGAAGACCGCGACAGTCGAGACGCCCATTTCACGGCATGCGCGAATGATTCGTATCGCTATCTCCCCCCGGTTGGCTATAAGGATTTTTGAAAACATTGCATTATCCGATCTGCCCGCGCTTCACGGGCGCTGCGCTTAAGGAGCCTTGGACAAAAGTCGCGTCATTAGATAAGTGCCGATTGTTTTCGCCTGTTTTGCAGGGTTTACGCTGAACAAAGTTCAGCGGGGGCGAATACTTGGTTGTATTTAACCGAAAAACGCGCAAAACAGGTGGTAAGAGGCGGTGCAAAGCCGGCTGCGCCGACTCTAGATGATGGCGGGAGTTTTGTCCAAGGCTCCTAGGCCTTTTGCACCGCGAATGAAAGCTCTCCCTGCACGCACAGCTTCTCGTCTACGTACCCGGAGCTTTCGATGAAGTAGAAGGGACCCTTATGCGCGGTCAAGCGGCTTTTGAAGGTTAGCGTATCGCCGGGCCGGACGATGTTTTTGAATCTCACGTTTTTGAGCCCTGTGAAGTACGGAGTCATCTTGCCGCCTGCTTCATCCACAAGCAAACAGGAGGACTGCGCCATCATCTCGCACAGGATCACCCCCGGCACGACAGGGTCGCCCGGGTAATGCCCTTGCAGGAAGAACTCATCTCCCCGTATCGTGCAGCGCGCAATAGCCGTTTCGCCGTCGAGCTCCGCTTCGTCGATGAGCAGCATCGGCTCGCGGTGCGGCAAAATGTTTTTTAGCGCTTCTTTATCGATTGTAACCACCCCATTTTCATGCGAAGTGTGAGTCGGAGGCAAGGCTCCCGGGAGCCTGCGAACCATACTATGCCAGGAGCTTGCGACTAACTATGCGACAGGCTATGCGACTAACGCTTGGCGCAGGCCTCACTTCATCTTGAACAAAACTTGCCCGTACTCCACGATGTCGTTGTTCTTTACGCAGATGTCGACGATTTCGCCATCCTGCTCCGCCGAGATTTCATTCATCAGTTTCATCGTTTCGATGATGCACAGGACGTCGCCTTTCCTGACTTTGCTGCCGATGCTTACGAACGTTTCGGAGTCGGGCGATGAAGCGGAGTAATACACTCCGACAAGCGGGGATTTTACTTCTAAGAGGTTGTTGAAGTCAACGGTCAGGTCGTCGCCGCCTGGTTCCTGCTCCGTATCCGGCTCCTGCAGCGTTGCGGCGTCGCCGTTTCGTTGCGGCTCCGTCTCCGCGCCCTGCCTCTTTTCGAGGCGTACCCGCGTGCTGCCGTCCGCGACCTCCAGCGACGTCAGCCCGTAGGCGGTAAGTATCTCAGCGAGTTTTTCAATATTGTCTGTATTCATAAAGCCACCTTTTACTTTGCGGACGATATGCACGCTAGTATATATGGTTCACCCAACAAAACCGCGTTTGACGAACCGTCATATTCTCCTGAACGCGATCGCCGCGTTGTGCCCGCCGAATCCGAGCGATATCGATAGCGCCTTGTCAATGTCCTGCTCGCGCATCTCGTTCGGGACATAATCGAGGTTGCACTCGGGGTCAGGCTCTTTGTACCCGATAGTCGGAGGGATTGCGCCGGTCGCAATGACCTTCACCGCGGCGATGGCCTCGACGCCGCCGGCCGCTCCGAGCATGTGCCCTGTCATCGACTTCGTTGAACTTATCGGGATGCTGTACGCAATATCGCCGAGCGCTTTCTTAATCGCGAGCGTTTCGGCTTTGTCGCCCTGCGGAGTCGAAGTCCCGTGCGGGTTAATATACATTCTTTCATCGGCGGTCAGGCCGGCCTCCGACATAGCGAGCCGGATCACCTCCGCGCCTCCAACCGCTTCGGGGTGCGGCGCAGTGATATGGTAAGCATCGCATGTGTTGCCGTAACCGCAAATCTCGCAATAGATCCTCGCGTTGCGCTTGAGAGCCCTGCCGAGTTCTTCCAGGACGATAATGCCTGCGCCCTCGCCCAGGACGAAGCCGTTTCTGCGCTTGTCGAACGGGATCGAGCAGCTATCAGGGTCGCTCGTCGTCGAGAGTGCCAGAGCGTTCGCGAAACCGCCGACTGCCAGAGGATTTATCGTCGCTTCCGCCCCGCCTGCTATAATAGCGTCCGCATAGCCGAACTTTATCGCGCGGAACGCTTCGCCGATCGCATGCGTCGCCGTCGCGCACGCGCTGACGATCGGCAGGTTCGGCCCTTGCGCGCCGTACTTCATGGCGACGAGCGCGGAGGCCATGTTCGATATCATCATAGGTATGAAGAAGGGAGATATGCGTTGAGGGCCTTTTGTCAGCATCTTCTCCGTTTCGGTGATGAATGTGGAGATGCCACCGACTCCCGACCCGATGTACACGCCGAGCCTGCGCGGGTCGATGCTCCCTGCGATGCCGCTGTCTTCGACGGCTTGGGCGGCTGCGGCAAGGGCGTACTGCGCGTACAGGTCGGTTCTTTTAATCTCGCTTTTTTCCAGATAGGCCTCCGGGTCGAAGTCTTTGACTTCGGCGGCCATTCTTACTTTCATCCCTTCGGGGTCGAACTTTGTGATCTCCGCGAAGCCGTGCTTTCCGCCGGTAATGCTCTGCCAAAAAGCATCGACGTCGTTGCCGACCGGAGTGATGCAGCCAAGCCCCGTAACGACAGTTCTCCTCAAGTCTCGCATCTCGTTATCCCCTCCCTCATCACTAAGGAGCTGTTGATAAATAAGTTGAACAAAATTGCCACAGTATTTTTACCAGCAGACGAGGCGTCAAAACGCAGTAATGCTTGGAGCCTTGCAAGTTTTGACAACGAAGTATGATGGCAAAAATACAAGGCGAGATGTGCAAATTATTTATCAACAACTCCTATGGTGACGCTTATGAACGCAGTTCCCCATGATTATTTCGCGCCGGAGCGCGAGTTGCCGGAGTACCCTGCTTTCGAGGAAGGCATACGCCGCGCGCCGCCGCGCGAGTCCAGGCTGACTCAGGCGGATAAAGAGCTCGCGTTGCGCAACGCGCTCAGGTACATCCACAAGGACCACCACCGGCAGATGGCCGCAGAGTTTTTGGGCGAGCTTGAGACGCGCGGCCGCATCTACGGGTACCGCTTCCGCCCGCCCGGCAAGATCTGCGGGCGGAGCGTATATGAGTACGAAGGCCGCTGCCTCGAAGGCAAGGCCATACAGGTCATGATCGACAACAACCTCGACTTTGACGTCGCTCTTTATCCCTATGAACTCGTTACCTACGGCGAGACAGGCCAGGTATGCCAGAACTGGATGCAGTACAGGCTGATTAAGAAATACTTGGAGCAACTGGGCGATACTCAGACGCTTGTCATGATGAGCGGCCACCCGCTCGGCCTGTTCCGTTCCCATTCTTTAGCGCCGAGAGTAATAACGACGAACGCATTGACTGTAGGCATGTTCGATACCAATGACGGTTTTAACAGAGCCGCCGCGATCGGCGTGGCGAATTACGGGCAAATGACTGCCGGCGGCTGGATGTACATCGGGCCGCAGGGCATCGTCCACGGCACGTTCAACACTCTGCTCGGGGCAGGCCGGCTGAAGCTCGGCATCCCGGCTGACGGCGACCTGGCAGGCAGGCTTTTCGTTTCGGCGGGGCTTGGCGGCATGAGCGGCGCACAGGGCAAGGCGGCTATGATCGCAGGCGCGGCGTCTGTTATCGCCGAAGTCGACGCTTCCCGTATCGCGACTCGCCTCGAACAGGGCTGGGTTTCCGAATGCGCCGCCACATGCGGCGAGGCCGTGGCGATCGCGCTTGAGAAGCAGGCTGAGAAGGCGCCCTGCGCTGTCGCGTACCACGGCAATATCATAGACCTGCTGGAGTATATTATCGATAATGATATAAAGGTCGATCTCCTGTCGGATCAGACTTCCTGCCATGTACCCTACGACGGCGGGTACTGCCCCCGGGGGATTACGTACGAAGAGCGCACCCGGATGCTCGAGGAAGATAAGAAGGGTTTCAGGGAACTTGTGGACAAGTCGCTGATAAGGCACTACGAGTGCGTCTGCGAGCTGCACAGGCGCGGTACATACTTTTTCGACTATGGCAACAGCTTCCTCAAAGCTGTTTACGACGCGGGAGTGCCCGAAGTCTGCAAGAACGGGACGAATGACCTTGACGGTTTCACCTTCCCATCATACGTGGAAGATATTCTCGGCCCGCAGCTCTTCGACTATGGTTACGGCCCCTTCAGGTGGTGCTGCCTTTCGGGCGACCCCTCCGACCTCGACAAAACAGATAAAGCTGCGATGGACTGCATAGACCCCAACCGCAGGTACCAGGACCGCGACAACCGGATATGGGTGCGCGACGCGGCGAAGAACAAGCTTGTGGTCGGCACTCAGTGCCGTATACTGTATCAGGACGCGCTCGGCAGGATGAACATAGCGCTTAAGTTCAACGACATGATAAGGAACGGCGAAATCGGCCCTGTCATGCTCGGCAGGGACCACCACGATGCCGGAGGCACGGACTCCCCTTTCAGGGAGACCTCAAACATCAAGGACGGGTCGAATATCATGGCGGATATGGCGGTGCAGTGTTTCGCGGGTAACTGCGCAAGGGGAATGAGCCTCGTCGCCCTCCACAATGGCGGCGGCGTGGGCGTCGGAAAGGCAATCAACGGTGGTTTCGGCATGGTGCTCGACGGTTCGGAGCGCGTGGACGCGATACTTCGCATGTCTATCCCCTGGGACGTCATGGTCGGCGTTGCGCGAAGGAGCTGGGCTCTGAACCCGAACGCCCTCGGCACGGCGGCTGAGTATAACGAGGCATTCGCGCAGACCGACCATATAACGATGCCCAGCATCGCCGATCAGAGCATTATTGATGAAACGTTTGGGTAGTCTGTAACAACAAAGGTGGGCTGCACCCACAACCCAATGTACAATACCAGAATTCAGGAGTCAGAATATAGACGAGGGTTACGTAGTTTCGTGTTTTTTATTGTGTTAGTTTGTCTGTAAGTGCACAAGTGGCCTGTGTAAACCGGAGGTGACGATGATTATGGAGAAAATACTGGAATGCGTGCCAAACTATAGCGAGGGGCGCGACGCAGCGAAAATCGAAAAGATACTCCACCCCTTCAGGAACACACCGGGGGTGACGCTGCTCGACCACTCCTCCGACGCGAGCCACAACCGGACCGTCGTCACCGCAGTAGGCGCGCCGGAAGCGCTGATTGAAGCCGTGGCAAGCTCGGTCGGCGCCGCCGTTGAACTGATCGATCTGACGAAGCACGAGGGTCAGCACCCCCGCATGGGCTGCGTGGACGTCATCCCTTTCATCCCTGTGCGAGGCTGCACAATCGAAGAGGCGGACGCAGCCGCTAAAGAACTGGCTGCGCTGGTCGCGAAAAAGTACGCGCTGCCTGTTTATCTCTATGAGCACTCGGCAACCGCGGAGCACCGCCGCAACCTGGAAAATATACGCAGAGGCCAGTTTGAAGGCCTGCCGGATAAGATCAAAGATCCGCTCTGGAAGCCCGACTTCGGCCCGGGCTCTGTCCACCCGACGGGCGGCGTCACAGCTATTGGCGCCCGTCCGCCGCTCATCGCTTTCAACATCAATCTGGACACCGGGGACTTGAGCGTCGCTGAGAAAATCGCGTCGCGGATCCGCCACAGCGGCGGAGGATTGCGCTATTGCAAAGCGCTTGGCGTCATGCTGGAAGGCAGAGGCGTCGCGCAGGTGTCTATCAACATGACGGACTTCGGGAAAACCGCTGTCTATACAATTTTCGAGATGGTCAAGATGGAGGCGCGCCGCTACGGCGCCGGTGTACTCGGCAGCGAAGTGGTCGGCCTGATCCCCATGCAGGCGATGCTGGACTGCGCGGCTTACTATCTGCAACTGGAAGGCTTTACACCCGATCAGGTGCTGGAATCAAGGCTGTAACGCCGCATGCGCTTTGTTTGATAACTGATGCTGTTCAGGTACCCCCTTCAGACGCCGGAAAGGAGACCCTCTATATGCATGATTTAGTCATAAGCAATATAGGATTGCTCGCGACCGCTACCGGCGCAAACGCCAAAGCGGGGAGCGCCCAGGGCGGCATTACCGCAGTTGAAAACGCCTGGATCTCCGTGGATGGCGGTTTTATAACTGAGGTCGGGGCCGGCTCGTGCCCTTCCGCCGCTGAAACCTTTGACGCCGGCGGGCGGCTTGCGACGCCCGGCCTCGTCGACCCTCACACGCATCTTGTATTCGGCGGATGGCGCGAACATGAGCTCGCTATGAAGCTGCGAGGCGTGCCGTATCTCGACATACTTGCCGCAGGGGGCGGAATACTCTCTACAGTCACAAAAACGCGGGCGGCAAGTGAGCGCGAGCTTTTTGACAAAGCTGCCGCCGTGCTGGACAGGATGCTCTCCCTGGGCGTCACTACCTGCGAGGCTAAGTCCGGGTACGGGCTGAATTTCGAAGATGAGCTAAAACTGCTGCGTGTCGTCAAGAAGCTGGATGAAACCCAGCCTGTCGATTTGGTTTCGACGTTCATGGGCGCCCACACTATCCCACCCGAGTATACCGGTGACAGGGAAGGCTATATAAGGCTCATAATCGAGGATATGATCCCCGCAGCCGGCAGCGGCGGGCTGGCCGAGTTCTGCGATGTATTCTGCGAGACAGGCGCGTTCACGACCGAAGAGTCGCTGCGAATCCTCTGTGCCGGGAAAGACGCAGGCCTCGCGCCAAAGTGCCATAGCGACGAGATAGACGCGATAGGCGCAACCGCGATGGCCTCGTCCGCAGGAGCCGTTTCGTGCGAGCACCTGATCGTTTGCGACGCGGGAGGTATAGAGGCCATGCGCAAGAGCGGTACTATCGCATGCTGCCTGCCTGCGACTTCGTTCTACCTCGACGCCGGCTACGCGCCGGCCCGCGATATGATCAACGCGGGCGTGCCGGTGGCCTTCGGCAGCGACTTCAACCCCGGCTCATGCCCCACGAACTCGCTCCAACTGGCAATGAACATCGGCTGCTTCAAGTACCGCATGACGCCTGAGGAATGCCTCACCGCAGTCACTCTCAACGCCGCAGCGGCAATACGGCGCTCCGGGAGCGCGGGAACTCTCGAACCCGGCAAGGATGCTGACATTCTTATATGGGACGCCCCGAACATTGAGTATATGTGCTACAGGTTCGGCGACAACCTTGTTAACTCCGTTTTCAAGAAAGGCATCAAAGTGAAATGAACACGCCTGTTCAGATACCCGCTGCCTGCAGGGGTACCTGATCGGCTGCCAATGAGGTAGACAAGTTGCTATCATGGGATGAACTCGAAACGAAATGCAAGGAGTGCACCGGCTGCACGCTCTACGCAACCCGGACAAACGTCGTGTTCGGCACAGGCAACCGCGACAGCGAGCTGCTCTTTGTCGGCGAAGGTCCCGGCGAACAGGAGGATCTGAGCGGCGAGCCTTTCGTCGGGCGAGCCGGGCGTCTGCTGGACGACATGCTGAAGATAATCGGCCTTGACAGGACCCGGAACATATACATCGCAAACACGATCAAGTGCCGCCCGCCCGGCAACCGCGACCCTTCCGCAGCGGAGCAGGAGGCTTGTCTCGGCTGGCTGCGGGCCCAATACCTCCTTATAAAGCCGAAGATCGTAGTGTGCCTCGGCAGGATTGCCGCTGCGGAGCTGATAGGCGGAGATTTCAAGATATCCCGCGATCACGGCAAGTGGTACGATAAGGATGGCGTTGGCTTTATGGCTCTCTACCACCCCTCCGCCCTGCTTCGCGACCCTAACCGCAGGCCGGAAACTTTCTGCGACCTCAAGGAGCTGGAGCGGGCTATCAAAGAACGCTGCTCGAATACGTACTAATACCTTAAAGGATTGCTGCTTATGGATATACCGACGCGGTGTGCCTCAGCTTCCGATCTGCCTGCCCTGCGCGCTATTTGGGACGAAGCCTTCGGAGACGAGGCTGGCTTTTTTGACTTCTTCTTTGAGCCATCTTTATGTATCGTCGCCGATGACGCCGGGAGTCCCGGCGCAGCGGGGTACCTTGTTCCGTGCGGGGACTACGTCGCAGGCAGCCAAAGGTCGGCTTGCGCAATGATCTACGGCGTTGCTGCTTCTTCCGCCTCGAGGAACCGCGGCCTTGGCGCCGCAGTCGTGCGCGGCTTGATCAGCGCTGCCGGAGGTCGTGGCTTCCCGTCGGTCGTATTGTGCCCTTCCGGCGACAGCCTGTTCGAGTATTACAGCAAGCGTTCGGATATGCGCGACTGTTTCATGGTTCGCGAGCGCCGCTTCCCGCCCGGAGCGATGGAGGATGGACATACGCCGCTTAGCAGGGTATCTCCCTCCGAGTACCTTTCCATACGGGAGTCTGTACTGGAGGGAATCCCGCATATTGCATCAACAACCGGAATACTTGATTACCAGGCATATTTATGCGGCTCTAGTGCGAGTGCAGGTTCGGGCTCAAGTGCAGGCTCTGCTGCAAGCTCAGGCTCGGACTCAGGCTCAGGCTCAGGCTCAGGGGCGAGCGCAGGCTTGGGATCATCTCCCACAGATCGCGGCGGCCTTTTTACAGCGGACACACCGGGCGGGCCTGCCTGCCTTATCGTAGAGCTGCAGGACGACGGCTCCGTCAGGATAAACGAGCTCCTCGCGCCGCACGGCTGCGAGCACGGCATTGTAGCCGCGGTAGCCAATACTTACCCCTCGTTTGAGTACATCGTCCGCTCGCCGGTCGTAGATGCGCAAGACCTGCACCAAGCGAGGAGGTTCGGTATGCTCGCCGCAATGCAGGTGCGCGGAGGCGATCCCGCGCCGGGAGGCAGTGCGCACAGCAGTGTACCGGGCGGCGGCATAGCGGGCAGCGGCGTACTGACGCCGGGGGTCAGCGCTCTCCCTGCTCCCTGGTACGGCCCCGCGTTGGACTGACGGCGCCCGAATAGTAATGGCAACTATTCAGTGCCACCTTAGTTCGGCCGTTACATCACCGAGGCACTGAATAGTAACTAGCAACGAAATATTTTTGTAAAAAACCTCTTTCTTTTGCAAAAAACACTTGACAGCGTACGCTGAATGCTTTAGAATAAAGGACACTGGCGCAAGCGCTGCGCGACGCTCGCTTCACTTGACAATAAATATGAAGTTTAACACTTCTGAAACATCTTAGTGTATATCGCTTAACATCTATCGCTTATAATCAACACAGATGTTCCTATTATTTAGCTTTTTTCATTTTATTATCCTCATAATCTGTTGGGTCAACAGGAGTCTTCGGGCTCCTGTTGATCTGTCTTTACTTATACTAGCGTGCGTAAATATTCGCCACGCTGCGCCGGTCTTTTTGCTCTCAGGCGGCGCGTCAAAACCTTGAAAGGCTGCTAGCATTCCTGCGGTTTTGCCACACCACCTGAGAGCAAAAATCCTTGGCGGATCATTGGCAAATATT
>Ga0082212_10008682_pt1 | contig 13229 bp, 5 predicted proteins | sample TergutNt197P3_FD_71548 | JGI IMG/M metagenome (GOLD analysis project Ga0082212, IMG submission 71548) | Neocapritermes taracua P3 segment gut microbial communities from Petit-Saut dam, French Guiana - Nt197 P3 | ecosystem: Host-associated > Arthropoda: Insects > Digestive system > Gut ... | reverse complement strand
AAAGTGACGAGTCAGAGTGACAAATTACGATTACCGTTAAATTAAACCTATATTTCAATAAGGAGGCAATAACATTGAATAATTTAACAATGCGAATTGATTTCATAGCAGAATATATTTCTGCTTATGAAAGTAAAATAAAACTGCTCAACAAAAATGGGCTTTTTGATAATGCGAAATTGTTCGAGCTGTTCGCAATTGAGGTTGGAAGTTTATATTTAGGTCAACGACTTAGCTCACTCAATATTGGAACTTATCAATATCCTTGTGTCGATTTAATCGCTGAAGACAAGATGACTTTTGTACAAGTAAGCACAGAGCAAAATCTTCCATCAAAAATAAAAAGAACTCTCGAAAGTATTCGCGATTCAAAAAACGCTGATATTAAGGCAATAACGTGTGTAAAGTTCATTGTGCTTGACAACGATAGCGTAACGAATGTCAAAAACTATACTGGAGATGAACAAATCGGTGATGTTCATTTTATAAAGGCAGACGATTTAATCACGACAAAAGATATTGTCGAGAAAGCAACAACAAACTTGGCGTTTCAAGAAAACCTGTACGATTTATTGAAAAGTGAGTCTGAGGGTATTAAAAATAATTCAGAAAATCTTACCATAGCTATAGAAAAAAGTAAAAACATCGGATTAGCTGACATTATCTGTAAAATAAAAAGTGAATATACGATACCTCGTGATGAACTCATTTCTAAAATAAAAACAGATAATCATAAATATATATCTGTTCAAGGCGAGGCAGGGAGTGGTAAATCCGTGTTATGCAAAATGCTTGTTGAAAACGAGAACATTATTGTTTATGCGAGGGCAGAAAGATTTAGCGAAGAAACCAATATCAACAACATTTGGGGATTTGATGTCAGACAAACTCTCAAACACTTGGGAAATAATCCTGTTATATTCTTTATTGATGCCTTAGAGTTTATAGCCGACCATCGCAATCGCAGCACGACACTCAATTTATTACAGGAACTTTACGAATGCACAAAAAAATATTCAAATGCTAAAATAATCACATCTTGTCGCACAAGCGATAAAAGTGCTTTTATGAAAATCGAAAATGCCTACTCCGTTTTCTCATACGAAGTCCCACAATTAACGTCAACAGAGCAATCGGCTATTGCTGATAAATACCCTATTATTAAGAAAATGTTTGATATGAATGCCTATGCAGAACTGCTTAAATCGCCGTTCTATATAAATCAGATAGTTTCAAAAGTTAAAAGCATTGATAATATTTCTGACGAAAATGAGTTAAGAGAATACATTTGGCAACACATAATTTGTTTGAACAGCAATGAAATTATGAAAGCTGTTGAGTCGATAGTTTTCACGAGAGCTGAGAATTTTTTGCTCGGAGTAGAAAGCAAGAATTATTCTACAAAAATAATCGAGCGTTTAATTTCGGAAAGCGTTCTTGTTCAAAATGAAAAAACAGTAAGAATGAAGTATGATATTTTCGAAGATATTTGTTTTGAGCAACACTTAGATAGTGAATTTGATAAATGCAAAGGCAAATATGATGAGTTTTTTATACAGGCGGAGAACTTAGGGCGATGCGTTTATCGAAGATATCAAATATGGATTTCAAATAAATTATTGGCACAAAGCAATCGCGAGAAATTTCTGTACGAATTAGTTTTCGATGATAAAATGCCGCAAAATTGGCGTAAGCAAACCATGATTGGTTTAGTGAAATCAAGGCATTGTGCAAACTTCTTCAAAGAATATGCACAGGATATAATCAAAAATGGTATGTTTAACGAATTTATCAAAACTACGAATTTATATGCTTTTGAAATAGTTAACAATGAACTTGTGAGGCGACTCTCAAGACAACTCTCGTATATTCAACTCAATCCAAACGGTGCGGGAAGAGGTTGTTTAATACAGCTAATTGCCGAAAATAAACTACATGAAAACAATTGTATTCCATACCCCGATGTGGTAAAGCTTTGCTCTGACTATGCAAAAATTCAAAATAAAGACAAGCAGACTGCTAAAGAGGCTTGTCTTATTTTAGAATACTTTGTAAATAAGAGCATTGAAGATTCCAAAACAAAAGATTTTTATAGGTTAGATGATAAATTAATACCATTACTTAACCCTATTTATCAAATGGCTGAATACTCATCTGAATGGATTAAGACCTTTTGGAAAACTATGGTTGACTATTTCAAGAGTGGTAGCAGAGAAACAGAAATGTTTTCAGTGAAAATTATCAAGAACACATTGAAATACGAAAATTCAATGTTAGCGAAATATTTGCCAAGAGAACTATGCGAACTCGCAGAAAATTTTTGGACGTATACTTCCCCCCCTCTCTTCCCTTATGATTATCACAGCTCTTTAGACTCAACAAGCCAATATGGTTTGAATGAAAACGCAGAACAATACAGCAACGAAAATTATCAAAATACACCGTTTAGGAGTAATTTCTTTCATGTTTTATTTTACACGAACTTTTGGATAGGATTAGATTGGGCTATTGATTTCGTCAATAAGACAATATCACACTTTGACAAAGAACATAGTGATGATTTGCCAACTTATCAAATTAACTTTATTGACGATAGCATCAAAAGAGACTTTTTGGGCTTTTCGGAAATGTGGTCTGTTGCAACACAAGAACACCCCATAATACCGACTCTTTTAAACGATTTAATATACTGCTTGAAGGACGTTATAAGAGAACATCTAAATATATTAGAACGTGAAACGGCAATTAAATTTGCTGTTAATATCAAAAACCGCATATTTGAAAAATCTAACAATATCGCTTTGTTAACCATTATTGCCGATATCGGAACAGAGTTTATGCATGAAGTAGCAGGACTTGCGTTGGACTTAGCTACAAATATTGACATTGTTCTATTGGATATGTCAAAGTCAACGGTTATGCCTTTTTTAAGAAAAAGATATGGACATAATTCTATTAAACATTTGTGTTTGTTGGATTATGTCTGCGTTTCACAACTTCAATGTAGAGAAGAGGTAAAATCAAAGTGCCATAAAATTTTAGATTACCTTTATTCTATTATTCCTAACAATAAACAAAATGCAACGAAATATTTACAAATACAAAAAATGGATGTGAGAACTGCAAAAATATCAAAAGTAGACGATGCTACAATGGAATTTGCTCCCACAGTCAGCGGCGAGGCGAAAAAACTTACAGATGAATGGGAACTTCAACGCCAACCCAACAATGATATATCAACTTTAATCAAAGAATATCATAATAAACTCGAAAACAACAATTTGCAATTAAACGATTGCCTTACAACAATTGAGAAACTTAAATGTTTAATGGAAAAGTGTGCTATGCCAAATATCTATGAAAAACATCACGTTGATTTGCTATGCTATGCACTTAAAAATAATACTCTTGGTTGTGATGAAAGAGCAGATTTTTGTCGTTTTTGGATTGATGGAATAAGAAAATATTTTTCGAACGGCATTTTTATGTATGACCGCAAACTTAGTTGTGTTCTTTTTAAGCAATTGGAAACTGAAGTTTGTGATGAAGTGAAAAATCAAATAAAACAACTGATTTTAGATTTAATTCTATATACTGGGCAGAATGGTATAATATCTGAAATAGCACGGTTTGCCAATGATTACTTAAAGTCAAATGCCCAACTTGCTAAAGCCATATTCAACGCAATTGTAAAACTGTCCGAAGACGAAATGAATCATCAGAAGTACAATGTCGCTTATCACAGAAAATATATTCAAGAAGGCGATGATTACGAGTTTATTCCAAATATGCTCCCAAAACTTTCTTGGGTGGATTCATATATTGAAAAAGAAAACGGCGAAACATATCAAAACAGAAAATCAGAAATAATCACTGAATATCTTTATAACAAAACGTCTTTTGATTTGTCCGATTTTAATATGGATAATCATGATATTTCAACGACGTGCAGTGTTGTTAAATGCGGCTTAACATTAAGTGATACTGAATTTATACAAGTTATCAAAAAAATGTTGATTGTTATGATTGATATATGGAAAGGCAGTTCACGAAAACATAACGCTCACGATATTCTTGGTGTGTATTCGGTTAGCGAAATCGTGCAATTCCTTCAAAATGAACTTGTGAAAAGCGAAACAACAGAGAAAGTTTTAGACATCATGTTCAACGATGTTGATTTTTCAATATTCGTTGACGATACTATTAAATTCTATCTCGATGCTTTTAGTTCTTTACCCGCAGTGTATTTAGATTCACATAGTAACAAATCGGATAGAGAAAACTGCGTAGGTGTTATTCGTGCGTTAGAGAAAAGAATTATAAAGATTAACAATGAAAAAGTTAAAGTTGAATTATACAAGTCTCTTATACTGTTCATCACAGGACATTGGGCTATGAGTGATTGGAGCAATTGTAAAGCAGGGTATGTTTATGGAAATATAATGTTTTTGAATGGAATGTTCAAAAAATATGGTGTGTTCCATATAGAAGAAATGTTGCACACCATTTATAAACTTCACTATGATAAATTGTTACCTAATATACTTCTGTCAATAAGTTATGTTTTCAAAAAATCTGCCAGTATCGATGATGGAATTAATTATATAAGATTTATTGAAGCAATACGAAATAAAAAATATAAAACAATCCTTCTAAGAATCATTACAAAGACTTTCTTTGACTTTAGCGACCAAATAAAAAAAGAAGCCAATTTAACAGAGGCGTTTGAGGGAATCTTAGAAATATTGGCAAACAATAACTACGAAGAAGCCGCGACAATACTTGATGAATTCAGAATTCACTGAATATTTATAGGGGTAACAATATGACGAACACCAACTTCAATTTCTTAAAAACTGAACAAAAATTCGCCTCATTCGCCGATACCTGTATCGCCGCCGAACGGGTGTATTCCGTTGACCCCAAAGCCGCCGCTACAGTCTGCCGTCAAGCAATGGAAACGGCGGTCAAGTGGATGTACAGCGTTGACTGTGGGTTGGAAGTGCCTTATGACAACAAGCTCGTCTCGTTATTAAACGATGATAATTTCAAGAATATTATAGACGATTCAAGTTTATTGACACGTCTGCATTATATTCGACAACTCGGAAATGACACTGCTCACGGTGCAAGAAATATCGACAAAGAGCGGGCGGCGTTAGCAATCGAAAACCTGCACATATTCATGGACTTTATCGCCTATTGCTACGCTGAAGAGTACACCGAAACCAAATTCGACAAGTCACTGCTTGACGTGGAATACAGTACCGTGGTGGTCACACCGCTTATTCCCGCAATGGAGTCGCTTATTACCGAAAATGCGGCTCTAAAAGACACTTGCACCGAACACAGGAAGTCGCAACAGCCCTCGTATACGCCGAAACCAATCGACTTCACCGAAGACCAAACTCGCAAGGCATACATCGATGTTATGCTCGAAGATGCGGGTTGGCAACAAGGAAAAAACTGGTTTGATGAATACAGAATTGATGAAATGCCGAACGAGTCGGGTTACGGCAAAGCCGACTATGTGCTTTTCGGAGATGACGGGAGTCCCCTCGCAGTCGTGGAAGGAAAACGCACGAGTGTGAGTGTCGAAAAGGGAAGACGGCAAGCGATTTTATATGCTGATTTTCTTGAGGAAAAATTCGGTGTTCGTCCGATTATATTTTTGACAAACGGTTACAAAACAAAAATATGGAGCGATAAATACTACCCCGAACGGACAGTGTCGGGGCTTTATTCCAAGCGTGATTTACAAAAAGAGTTCAACATAATGAGGAATCGACAGCCGCTTAAAGGTGTGGCGATAAGCGACAAAATCTCAAATCGCTACTATCAGAAAGAGGCGATTCAATCGGTGTGTGATGTTTTCGATAAACGCAACCGCCGCAAGGCTCTGTTGGTTATGGCAACAGGGAGCGGGAAAACTCGGACTGTGATTTCTCTTGTTGATGTGTTAGAGCGATACGGCTGGGTCAAAAACGTACTGTTTCTTGCTGACAGAAACGCTCTTGTCACCCAAGCAAAACGAGCATTTGCGAACCTCATGCCGAATTTATCATTGTGCAATCTTACCGAGAACAAAAACGATGCAAACGCCCGTGCGGTTTTCTCGACTTACAAAACCTTGATAAACTGTATTGACGATACTCGCGATGATGAGGGCAATCGTTTGTTCACGTCGGGGCATTTCGATTTGGTGATTGTTGACGAGGCTCACCGCAGTATCTACAACAAATACAAAGATATTTTCACATATTTCGATTCTCTTTTAATCGGATTAACTGCAACTCCGAAAGAAGAAATAGACAAGAATACTTATGAAATATTTGACCTTGAAGACGGCTGTCCGACTTACGGATATGAATTATCGAAAGCGGTTGATGACGGCTATTTGGTACACTATCAATCGGTCGAGACCGAGTTGAAATTCCTCAGTCAAGGCATAGCCTACGATGAACTTTCCGATGAAGAAAAAGCGGAATATGAAGAAACATTTGCAAATGAAGAAGGCGAGATTCCCGATTTAATTGATTCCTCTGCGTTGAATGAGTGGCTGTTTAATTACGACACAATTAAGAAAGCGTTGCACTTACTAATGGAAAACTGCCAACGTGTGGATTATGGCTTGAAAATCGGAAAGACGATTATTTTCGCCAAAAGCCACAAACACGCCGAGAAGATTTTAGACGTGTGGGGTAAAGAATTCCCCGATTATCCTCCGCATTACTGCGAAGTTATCGACAATTATGCGGGCGATTATGCACAAAGTTTGATTGACGATTTTTCAGAGCCGAGTAAATTTCCGCAGATTGCGATTTCGGTGGATATGCTCGACACGGGGATTGACGTTTCTGAAATTCTCAACTTGGTATTTTTCAAGAAAGTGTTCAGTCGTGCTAAGTTTTGGCAGATGATTGGGCGTGGCACTCGGCTCTGTCCCGCTTTGCTTGATGGCAATGACAAAGAAAAATTCTACATTTTCGACCTCTGCGGAAACTTTGCGTTTTTCCGTATGAACTCAAAAGGCAGAGAAGTCGGTGCGACCACGACCATACAAGAACGGATGTTCAACACGAAAGTTAATATAGCGAAAGAACTTCAAGGCATGGATTTTCAAACCGATGAACTGAAGGCTTATCGTGTCGGATTGGTAAGGGAACTAACTGCGAAAATCAAATCTCTGAACCGTTACAATTTCGCAGTCAAACTGCATTTAGAAACCATCGACAAGTTCCAAAACGAGAGCGATTTCGTAGCTTTGACATATGAGAACACACTGCAAATCGCAGAGCATATTGCCCCGTTGATTCCACCCTCTCAAGACGAAGTCAACGCCGTGCGATTCGATATGTTGGTGTATCAAATCGAACTTGCCATGCTTGCGGCAAAATCAAGCAAACGAACGAAAACAGACCTCAAAAAGAAAGCACATGAATTGTCACGATTCCTTTGCGTATTTACGGAGCATTACCCGTTGTGTTGTTAGCGTAAAACTTCACCGAGGATTGCATGATGCACACGATACTGCGTGTAGTCATCATAAAACTCACAAAACCGCACACACATATGCCGTCCATCGTTGTCAAAGACAAAATCTCTGTCGTGCTTGAGTTTCATTCGTGCCATGACCTCGAACGATTCCTCAATGACGGTTTTGGTGTGAGTGCCGCCGTCCAATAAAAACTCTTTCACGGCATAAACAAGATGGTCTACGCATTCGTCGAATGTAATCGGGAACACGTCAATCCAGTTCAGTTTGAGAAAAATGCAGAGTTTTTCGATGAGCTTCAACCCTGCGTAGACACAGGAAAGGTTCTTCGTAATGCGGCTTGAGAAATTCCCCTTAAACCGCTCGTAGCCTTCTTTGTACCACCCGTTTGCCTCATCGGGAGTGGTGCGGAGAGCGACATCTAAAAGTGTCCGTCCGAAGGATTCAAGAAGGGGTCTGTTCTCGACAAGAAACTCGAATGCGTTTTCAAAGTCTTTGTTGGTTAAGTCATTGGGCGAGAACAATAATTCAATCGTGCGTTCCCGAATCGCCGCCTCCGCAGGGGTCTGCTCACCCGCAACCAAAATAGGAGCGAGAAGTTCATAAGTTTTTATATCTAACTCAACCGTTCCACGCTCTCCCTCGTGGCGGTCGTAGGCATCACGAAAATGATTAAGCAATCATGACCTTCTTCGGTACTAACAAAACCAATAGTACTACTTTCATTAAGAAAAGTAATTTCTCCTTCTATTTTTCCTATAATGCTTGCCTGCTCAATAAGTGAATCAGTTATTTTAGTAACTTTTCCAATTCGTTCTCCCGATGCTCTGCTACGGCTTTTATCAAGTCGTTCCGTACCCTTTGTATAGTGTGTTGGTATATCGTAAAGAACACAATATGCATAGTCGAAAGAGAAGATGCTACTTTTTCTTCCAGCACCAACCTCAATTAAGTTTAGGATATTAAATTCTTGAGATTTGCTAATGTATTTTTGCAAGCTAAGAGCCTTATTAGGAAAAGAGAACTGATATGCCGCTCTTTTTTTGCATACCTTAACTAAATTACCAAGAAACTCTCTTTCGCTTGGAGGGAATAACGACTCCATCTGTTGTGCGTGTTCTCTTAGTGTCATAAAAACATCTTCTACTGTTACTTTATCGTTACCGTTATTTCTCTTGAATGCGGTATTCATTGACAAATCAACCAAATGTACAAATCTCCTCATGTTCCCATCAGAAGCATTAATAATTTGTTCAATGCTATATAATTCAGCGTTGTCGACATCGAACAAATCCTCTACTCGTGTGTTTTCAACAATGTTGCATATATAACGTCTAATTAGCATTAAAGCACTATTTAAAAACACTTCATATCCAGATTCCTCTACTACATTTGACTCAAGTTGAACAACATTTCCATATCTTGTTTCGGTCAAAATATCCGCAAAACTTTGTGGGTATATCGCAATCTTAGTCCTCACGAACGAGAGTGTTCTTAACTGATTTAGCAACACCTCAAAAATAGAATTTTCAGAATCTTCTTTAAAAAAGGTTCTGTGAATTGACCCCACCTCATCAAAAAGAATAAGTAGCTTGCCGCCAAAAGGTGCAAGAAGCGTATTGTATGCAGAAACCACATCATCTAATTGAGGTTTTTTCTTTTGTCTAATTTCCGTGCAATCCCCTTTAGAGTGAGTTGCGGCAATTCCGAAAATACTGTTCCCAACGCTCCCGCTTGTAGAGATTTCTTTGTTTACTTTTTCTATATACTCTTCCGCAGTAAGCAGTCGAAGATTTGCAATTACTTTATCTATATCCGAATCTCTGCTACTCATGCCATAATCGAATGTTAAAAATCCATTGTGCAATTTAGATAAGTTTTCAGAGGATTGCAAAAATCGGCATGATTCAACCATTTCCTTGACGATATTCACTATGATAGACGAATATACACTTTCGCTATCTTTCATGTTTTGAAAATCACTAAGTTTTATGTATATAGGCAATATTATGTCGGCATTAGCCATTATACTTGGAACAAGCGTGTATAGATAATAAGCATAATTAGCTCGCAAATACATAGTTTTCCCTGACCCCATTTTTCCTTTAATTATCTCGTTATCATACTCAAATGGACCGATGAGTCCATTGGTAGGGTCGACAAATAAATCCAAAATACTTTGAAGCTCAAACTCATCAGCATTTCTTGTCCTAAACGGTCTATTGGTATAAATATCCTGAATTTTAGTTGTTGTTAATGTCATTTTAATCTCCTTTGTGTTTGTATTGGTTAAGCAAACTAATCAAATAATTTATCAACCAAAACATCTAAATGTTTTTCTATTTCTGCTAAATTGCTACCTTCTGAATATGCGGTATGTGCATCAACAGAGGCAGAGGCAAGATTAGCATGAATGGGATTGTTCTGTTCGTATTGCGGAATTTTTATGTTGTTGAGAATATCTACACCTCTTTGAGTATCAATCGTGTAGCTTTCTATTATTCTCGCTATATTAGGGCTGTTTATAATCGCACAGAGGTAATGTGCCTCTGATTCGCTGTCAAACGAGCAATATAACACCTTTGAGTCAAAAACAACAATTTTCTCGCCAAGTTCAGGTGTCGTCACAGAAGAAACGACACACGCAATCATAGACTTGTTTTGCTCTCGCCAAATAACGTGATAAGGTTGAAATGTGTAAAGCCCCACGTTATCAAGCCTGTAAAAAGGATAATGTTTAGGATTGTAAAATTTTCCGCTCCTTATTCTTGTTTCAAGCAATAAATCATGAAAGTACATTAACCACTCATACGTTTTCGGATATTTGATTTTAAGGTCTTTTTCGGGAACACCACGGTATATTCCATCACCTGTGGAATAATGAGGAACTATCATGTGTAGATGAGAGTTTATTCCCCATTTATCAATGTTCCTACCTCCGACCATCGGGTAAATAAATTCTTTCTCTACAACACCTCTGTGTACACCGAGTTCTTTTGCTTTTTTTAGTCGTGAGCGTTCTATCAGGTTTTCGATTGTAACGGTATTTTTAGAAGTGTTAACAACGTCAATTAAATAAATGCCTTTAGCACCGCACGGCTCAATGCCTTTCCGTCCCCGATATGCTGACTGACCCAAAAATTTATTCTGCTGTTTCATATCTTTTGCATTTAAAGTTAACCACGGACTGCGAGGGTCTTCGGCGTTAATTGGCTTTGCTTGTAGTTGTATTGCATCGAATTTTGACATAGCAACACTGTAAGTGTCAGAATAACCGACAATCATTTTTTCTTTTGGAACGCAATTATAATATTTTTTCATCGGATACTTTATTTTTCGGTTTTTGCGGAATTTTATAACCGCTGCTTTGTTGCTTGCTACACCACGAAAAGGCTGAATTTTAAGCATATCATAAACTTCCGACACTTCAAAAGGGATTTCTAAATCATCTCTTGTAATGCAAAATTTACGAAAACCTTCGCCGCCTTTAGATGCTTTAAGAAAAGTCTGTGGTAAAACAAACACTAACTCGCCATTCTCTTTGCAATAATGGTCTATCGACACATAAGTAACTGCCATAGCAAAATCATCATGGGTCGTTATTTTGTCATATGCACTCTTCTCAAATATCCCATAACTTAACCAAATTCCCAATGTTTGTTTGCGATAAGTGTCAGACATAGCCTTCCAAGCTATCCACGGAGGATTTCCGACAACAACATCAAAACCGCCTCTTGAGAACAAAGGTGCAAAAGCGTTCTTAAGAATTACTCCCCAAAATGAGTCTTGACTTGAAAGGTGTAATTTAAGAATTTCGTTGTAGAAATTTTCCGCAACATCAAGATTAACATTTTCCAACGATAAAATACTATTATGTTCAAGATAACTAATAAACTCATCGAAAGTATAACCTTCAACGTGTGAACTTACCTCTTTCATAAAAATATCGCTTTCAATTCGGCTGTTGAAAACGGGAATTTCAAATTCCCCGACAATGGTATTCACCTTTATTGAGTGCGACTCGGCGTTCTGCTTGGCATGAACTGTTGGAACAAGAACACTATCACACATATAAATAGGAATATTAATAGATTCCTCTATGCTTGTAATATCGCCTAAAGATAGGATATAGTTTGTTTTAGCCGAAATTACAGCTATTGGGTTAATGTCATAACCAACAATTTGTGTTGTTATTTTATCTACCATTTCATTCATTGACAGCGATTTTGAATTTTCGTCAATAAATCTTTTTATTGAGTGTGTAACAAACGAACCCGAACCACAGGTGGGGTCTAACAGCGTAAAGTCAGCCTGACCGTGGTAATTGGCACGATTGAGAGTGAATTCGACAAGCCATCCCGGTGTGTAGTATTCACCCAAAAGGTGTCGGATTTCTTTCGGCATCAATCCGTTATACACTTCACGAAACACATCCTCGACAACTTCAGGTTTGATAACAGAGGCGGTCGCCTCAATTTTGTCAATGTTTATGATTGCATCATTTATGATTGAAAAATCGAATTCACGAGCATAAATGAACCATTCAAAAAATTGTATTTCAAAGAAATTACGAATACTGTATGTTCCCGCCGTTTTCCCTGAAAACAACTGAAATAACTCCCCTTGATTGTGGAGTGATGTGTTAACGGCGGTTGGATTATTCAAACTGTTAAGTAATGCGTAAACTATCAGTTTTAGAATGATGTTGTAATAGGTTTGAACGGTAAAGAGCACTCGCCGAATGTCATCGTTTTTTTCGTTAAGCGTTGTATACAATGACCGCAACGCACTTCTTATCGACGTAAAATCGGTTTCTTTATCGCCGTAAACATCGCCGAAAATGCGATTCCACTCATCATAAAGAGTGATTACTCTGAGGTTATTGTTTTCAAGATTATAGCACAGGCAATCGTATATCAACTGAACGGAGCGGCGACATAAATCTGACTCTGGACCGAATAACTCCAGTAAACTGGAAGAAGAGAGGCGTTTACGGCTTGTTGAACGCAAAAAGAGTAACAGTTTCTTCATACCAATGTTTAAGTCGGTCATCGTTTCACATTTTAGTGAGACTGCTTGCTTGCTCTCTATCCTTTCGGGAAACTCCTTTGTTTTACCCTCGATAAAAAGCTCGGTTTCCTCTCCAGAGGGGACAAATCTTGCAAATATAAATGTACTCCCATTAAAACCAACGCCAACTTTGCTTAGCAAGTTGTCTCTAAAAAGTTCCGTGTTACCATGTGATTGTTCAAGAGAGAAATTCACTATATAATGAAACAACCCTCTGTCTTTGTTGTTACGCCCATGCACCACTTCTGTAAAACCTTTGGCAGTTGCGAGTTTTACCAAGGGGTTTTTATATTCTATTATTACATCTGAATATATGCTATCGGCACGACCACCGAAAACAGAAGTAATCTCGTGACCCGAATCGCTTAACTCTATGTTAAACGCATTACAAGTGTTCCTGAGAAAGAAATTCGTTTCAACACGGACATCTTCTTCAGTCTTAAATTTTGTCGAAAGTTCTTTATATTTATTGATATCAATTATCATATTGCTCCCAATGAAGGTGTCTGATATGTTCAAACAACTTTGTTTTATTTAATGGCAGAAACCATTGCTACACACATATATACCAGTATTATAACATATTTCTCGCAATTTCGCAATAGCTTTCTCAAAAATATTTTCCGTAAACAGTCATAAACCCCATATACTTCCTCATACGATA
>Ga0082212_10008681_pt1 | contig 13229 bp, 14 predicted proteins | sample TergutNt197P3_FD_71548 | JGI IMG/M metagenome (GOLD analysis project Ga0082212, IMG submission 71548) | Neocapritermes taracua P3 segment gut microbial communities from Petit-Saut dam, French Guiana - Nt197 P3 | ecosystem: Host-associated > Arthropoda: Insects > Digestive system > Gut ... | reverse complement strand
TGCCGCCGGGGGAGGGCTTATGCCGTCCCCCGGCGGTTGATTTTTGCTTCTGTTATTGATTGATCTTCATTCCCTGCCCTTGTGGAGCTTTCCCGGTATCGCTTTGCAGGTTCAGGGTCACGGTGGCGGTCAGGATAGTGCCGACAGGGTAAGTTCCGTCGATAGGTTCATTGTAGCTCTCGGTGTCGGTTGTTTCCCAAGATTTGCCATTGCCATTAATTCCGCCGTTAATTTCTGCGATTCCCGAAACTGGCGTATTTTTCTTCTTATCCCACCAGTTGCCTGTGACAAGATAACGCTTTAGCATTTGATTTGCCATTGATGTGTCCCTCCTTTCTTTGTGAAATTATGTAAAACTCTCTCGAGTTGCTACCGAATGGGCGTGCGGCGGTTGCGGCTTTGTCGGCGTTTGACTGGCGCGGCTTTGCGGGTTAGGTAGTCAGTCTTAAATCGCTCGTAGTCGTCGGGGTTGTCCCGCTTGGCAATGGATAAAAATGTACCGATTTGATGATAGAGGCCAACGGCGATCATGTGAGCCGCTTCCTGCGGGATTCTGTATTTAGCCACCGTTGATACCCCCTATTACATGGCTTCAAAATGCTTACGGTTCGAGGATACCATAAAAAAAATGTTGTGTCAAAACAAACATCGTCATTGACAAAGACCATATTCACATGATAAAATCATACAAAAGGAGGCGTGTTTACTATGTCAGCTAAAGAGGCCAATATCCCTAAGACGAAGAAAGATCCTAGGCTTAAAAAAACACCTAGCGAGGATATAGCGAATCGGCTTAAAAAACTGCGTGATGATAAGCTAACACTAAGCCAAGTAGCTGAAATGTTACAACCTTACGTTGAAATCAACTTAAAGGGTAATATCGGCAGATCATTAATATATAATCTTGAAAGTCAAAATCAGAATTTGACAATCGAACTGGCGATTGCATATTCCAAAGTGTTTGACGCTTCTTTGGAATATATCCTGTGCTTGTCGGAAGATAAACAGCCTGAAAATAAAAACATTAAAGAGGTTACAAGGCTATCCGACACGGCAATAGATATTATTAAGGATTTACAAAGGGAATATGATTCTGATTACTACGAGTATCCGGGTACTAAACCGCTATTTGCAGAAATTCTTAACTCACTTTATGAAAATGGATTTATGACTGAAATGGTCAGAGCCTTTGGGCGCTTCTTATTTACGGTAATTACGCTCAACAATATCGGCCTTTGGAATAGAAATTATTCGGAAGAAAGGGAAATTGCTAAACAAGCCGCAATTTACCAATTACACATGAAAACAGCAAATGCGATTGATGATGTCGTACAGGCTTTAATACTCGATCTTGGCGATCGCTATATGGGAGGAGAGGATATACCGTGAAAAACGCCGTAATTTATGCCCGATACAGCCCCGGCGGGCAACAGACAAGTCAATCAATCGAGGGACAATTAAAGGTCTGCCGGGAGTATGCCACCCGCAACGGTTATCAAGTGGTGGACGAATACACCGACGAACGCTTAACAGGCAAGAATGCAGACAAACGCCCCGGCTTCCTCCGCATGATCGAACATTCGGCGCGGGGACGCTGGGAGTATGTGATCGTCTATCAGCTTGATCGGTTCAGCCGCAACAAATACGACAACGCCATATATAAGGAGAAGCTATCCCGCAACGGCGTCAAGGTTATATCAGCGCGGGAGCATATCAGCGAGGACGCAAGCGGCATACTGATGGAAACCATGTTAGAAGGTATGGCGGCCTACTATTCACAGGAGTTGTCGCAGAAGATACAGCGAGGCCGCGATATAAACGCCTCTCGGTTCTTGTCGCTCGGAAGCAACCCCGGCCTCGGCTTCAAGGTGGTGGACAAGCAGATCGTCGTTGATGAACCGAACGCCGCCCATGTGGTACGAGTATATGAATTGTACGCCAACGGAGCGACCATGCTTGACATTATCGACTACATGAACGAGGCGGGGGTCAGGACTTCCCACGGCAAGCCATTCAGCCGTAACAGCCTGTGGACGATACTAAGAAACAAGCGGTATGTCGGCACCTACACCTATAAAGGCGTAGATACCCCTGACGCTCTACCGCGAATCGTACCGCAACACTTATTCGACCAAGTACAGCGGCGGGTTGTGGATAATATCGGAGCCGGAGGGAGAGGGAAAGCTGTGGAGGATTTCATTTTGAGCGGCAAGGCATTTTGCGGGCATTGCTTGACCCCCATGACCGGGACAAGCGGCACAGGCAAGAGCGGGAAGCTACACAGCTATTACAAGGAAAAGGCAAAGGGTTGTCAAAACCTCACCGTTATCAAACGGAGAGTTGAGGACAAGGTGATCGAGGTTGTCCGGGATATGCTGACCGAAGAGAACCAGCTAATTATCGCCCGCGAAATCTCCGCGCTCTGCGAGCAGGAGAAAGACAACCCCAACGTGAAGCGGCTCTTGCGGCTTATCAAGGAAAACGAAAAGCAAAAAGCCAACCTCTTGGAATCCCTAAAGGTTGGCACGGCATCGGCAACAGCCGCCAATTATGTGTTTGGAGAGATTGACCGACTGGAACAGGAAGCCGCCGAACTGGAAAAGCATAAAGCGGAAGAAGAAGATCGCCACTATGGACTGTCCGAGGCGGATATAATGTACTTCCTGTCTCATTTGAAAGCCGCCACCGGGAGCCTTGACAGTTTGGAAAATAAAAAACTACTTGTCAATGTCATGGTCAATAGTGTATACTGTTACATAGACGACGGAGGCGGCCATACGCTGACGGTAATATTCAACGCGAGCAACCAACCGCCTGTAAAGGTTGACGTTTCCTTGCTAGACGAGGTACGGGAGCATACTGGCGGGGGTTCTTGTGCGGCCCGGTTATCTCCACCAACAGCCTCACGAAAGTGGGGTTGTTATTGGTATATAGGGTAATATCTGACATTTAGTTCACATACTCAACTTATAAACCGTATACTGATTCAGCGAAACGCCCTCTTTTTCAGCTTCCGAAGCAAGGCGGCGGTGGAGCGTCCGGGGAAGCCGGACGACGAACTTGCCGCTGTACTTTTCCGTATCCAGCGGTTCGGGAATGGGAAACCCCGCTTCGAGTTTGGTTTCGATCCAACCCTCCATCGCTTCCCGGATGTTGGCGTGTGCTTCTTCCACCGTCGCGCCGTCGCTCATACAGCCGTCCAACTCCTGAACGGCGGCAAAGTAATATTCGCCGCTTTCGTCTTTGACGTGCCGGATGATGATATTATACGGTAATTCCAAATATTCTTGTACAGTCATTGCTTCCACCTCCGCTTTATTTTTCACCGATCCGCTCCAGTAATTCATTGATGTAGGATATTTTCAAGGGGTCTTTCAGGGTTATCAAATGTCCCTTCGTATTAAGATAGTGCCGATGCGAGCCTTTTTGCCGTTTGAAGGAATAACCGTAAGCGGCAAGAACCTTTTCGGCTTCCGCTAACCGTATCCCGTGAGGCTGGTTTTTCATCTTCTCAATGATCTTCTCAACTGGCGGCATGGTTTATCACATCCTATGTATATAGTATCATATACGGTACTATCTGTCAATGATTAAAAATGGTTCTAGCAGGCGTTTCTAAAAACGCTTCTAAAAGACTTCAAAAATTTTAGAAGAATTGCGGCTTTAAGAGAGATAAACAGGAAATATAAGCAAGTCAATAAATACGCTTTGCCATAAGGGATTGAGAGTGCTTGAAAGTGCTTATACAATCAATAATGAGCCGGGGTATTTTCAATTCAGGTTCTAGTCGGCAATACGCCGGTGGAGGTTCAAGTCCTCTTGGGTGCACCACAAGCGAGAAATCCGAACTCCAAAACCGATGTGAGAATCATCGGAGAGGGCTTCGGATTTTTGCTTTATATGCCATGATATTCCCTACTGTTTATTTCCACTTATTGTTACCTTGTTAAAGTCTGGGCATAGCTCTGGAAATACGTCATCCATCCCTCGCTCCAGCCGGTCACCCAAGCCTGAAACGCATCGGCGTCCGCCTCCGTTTTGATGTCCGTTTTCCGAACCAAATTAAGCTCAAACTTTTCAACAACATGAATGGTCGTCTCGTCTGTCAGCGTTATCGTCCCTGTCGCGCCTGTGATCTCGCTCCCCGCCGTGATAAACTCAAGCGCAACGGTTACGTCATAATTTGTATTATCTGTCCATTTCCATGCCAACGGGCCGCCCGGCGCGCCCACTTTGTCTTCCATCATAAACAGCGGGTTCAATAACACGCTAAAGTCAAACCCCATTGATATGATGAAGTCAACCAGCCTGTCGGGATCGAGGTTTCCCTCCAAGACTTCCTCGCAGGTGTACTTGACGGGGGCAAACTTGTTTTGAGGGCCTGCCGTCCCGCCCATGACGATGTTCGCATTCCTGCCGTCGCTTACAACAAGCAGCTCGACGGGGCGGCTGTCTCCGATGAGCAGCTGGCTTTTGAACCACCTGAACAGCACCTCGACCGTATACATCTCAAAGACTTGCAAAGATGCTTCGTCAAATTTGGTGTCCAAATCCCTGTGGCTGGCTAAATCGTCATAGAAATCTTGCAGCCGTTTCCGCAAGGCCGCGTCGTCGGTATAGTATTCGGAGGTGCAGGAGGATGTACCCTCGAAATACAGAACGACCACTTCCTCCGGCACTGCTCCGCCGCCGGGAGCGGCGATGGCATAGCTGTTGATTTGCGCCGCGCAGACTGCCGTCACATTGTCCATGATTTTCATCGGTACTGCGCTGTGTTCAGTTGTGCCGTCGCCGAGCTGCCCTCTGCTATTACTGCCCCAAGTCCAAAGGGAGCCGTCGGTTTTGATTGCCATGCTGTGGTTGACGCCCGTGCTGACCGCTTTTACGCCGTCCATAATTTTTTCGGGCGTCATTCTGCTTGGGATTGTACGGTCGGTTGTGCCGTCGCCGAGCTTCCCGTATTCATTATTTCCCCAAGTGTATAGTGTATCATCGTCCTTTATGACCATTACATGGCGATAAACGCTGACCGCTTTCACGCCGTCCATGATTTTGACCGGTGTGGTTATGTCTGTTTCGATCTCGCTGCTGCCAAGAAGACCGTACTCACGTCCCCAACCCCAAAGAGAACCGTCCTCCTTGATTGCCATATTCACGTCCTCGCCTGCGCTGACTGCTTTCACGCCGTCCATGACCTTTTCCGGCGCGGATATGGCTATATTATCGACCCCTAAATTCTCTGTGCTTATGGAACCCCAAATCCAAAGGGAGCCGTCGTTTTTGATTGCCGCGCTTGTGTAGCTGCTTGAATCGGCAGCTTTGACGCCATCCATGATTTTAACCGGCGTTGCGCGCTCTTCGGTTGTGCCGTCGCCGAGCTGCCCGAAGGAATTATGTCCCCATGCCCAAAGAGAACCGTCTGTTTTGATTGCGAGTACACGAGTGTCGCCGCTGACCGCTGTTACATCGTCCATGATTTCGGACGGGAATGCGCTGTCGGTTGTTGTGCCGTTGCCGAGCTGCCCGTAGGTATTGCGGCCCCATCCGTAAAGCGTGCCGCTTTTGCCATTTTGCTGATCGTTTGAACCCAAGTTTTCCTCGCCGGAACCGTTTCCGCTGGGATCGCTGCTGCCGCCCGGGGTGGGGGTGGACTTAGCGGGTCTGCCGTTGTCCTCCGACGGCGCGGGGCGGTTGCCGCCGCAAGCGGCGAGGGTGAGGGTGAGCACCAAGGCCAGCGCAAGGGCTGTGAACTTTTTCATTTTCATCTTCCTTCTTATATTGATACGCCATTATTCCACACCTTTTATAAGTTGATTGTAGCATATCCTCCGGCTGGATTCAAGTCATATGGAACATTCACCCCGCCCGAACCCCTTCAATCGTCAGCAAACGGGCAAGCTGATAAGGGTACGACCTCAACGGCCTGCCGAATGAATCCTCGCTGTGGGTGGCAATCAATAGCTCCGGGGCGGTGTCCGCCACCAGGAGCGAATGACCAAAGACAGAGCCATCGAAGGACAGTTGAATGACGTCGCCGGGCTGCGCCTGCTCCAAAGGATTTTCTGCGGCATACGGCCCTTCCGCTTTGTTTCCGGTGAGAAATCGGTGCAAAAACTCAACGCCCGACCATGCGGCGGCTCTGTTGGCCGGTGAACTGTAATACCAGCCGGTATTTTTTGTGTAATTCATGATGCCGCATCCGGCATACAGGCATTGTGATATGAAATTGGTACAGTCTCCGCCTTGGGTGCTGAAATCATAGTACGCCGGGTTGCGTCCATGCGCCCATTGCCGGGCATACGCCATAGCTTTTTCCCGATTGTATGTCAAAACCATCATCTCCTTATGCTTATGCCCCAATATATGCGGGGTATAAGGAGATGTTTGCGCCCCCGAACAACGGCAGATTTGAAACATACAATAACCATAAGAAGAGGGAGGGATGATTGTGTTCGATTACGATGATTTTGTAGCGGGAAGAGTGATCATAGCCATCCGTAAGGAATGTACTCAGCAGATTTCACCGGCTTCCTTTGAAAACAATCTCTTTGGAATTGAGATAAACAGCATAGAAGTATTGTTTCAAAACCGCAGCCTGGTCAATGAAGACGATGTTGGCGCGATCGTTATGATCCACTTGCGGACAAACAACCCGCAGGCCGTCGTCCGCGCCATTGAAGAGTTGAACCAAAACCCGTGTATTGTGTTCGCGGAACCCGACTTTTATTTGCAGCCTCATGTCATCCCCAATGATCCGTATTTTAACGATCTTTGGGGGCTGCAAAAAATCGGCTGTCCTTCGGCATGGAATATAACGGTTGGAAGCAGGGATGTCCTTGTCGGCGTTACAGACAGCGGCATCAATTCCAACCATCCCGATTTGAGAGACAATATGTGGCTGGCTCCAAGAGGGCAAGGCAAACGCGGTTGGAATTTTTGGCAAAACAATCCCCATTGTGAGGATTTCACCGGCCACGGCAGCCATGTCGCGGGAACCATCGGCGCGGTCGGAAATAACCTTCTTGGAATCACAGGGGTTTGCTGGCGTGTGCGGCTGGTCTCCTTAAAAATCGGAGAGAATGTTTTTGATTTGGCGGCGGCCATCAATGCCATAGATTACGCCAACAGAAACGGCATACCGATTCTCAACAACAGCTGGGGCACCAGATTTTTCTCCGCTTCTTTGAAATACGCGGTCGATCATTATAACGGACTGTTTATCACATCTGCCGGAAACAACGGTTCCAATAACGACATCGTTCCGATCTATCCCTGTAGTTATAATAGTAAGAACCTTATATCGGTCGCGGCGGCCAACCAAAATGATGAGCTGGCCTCATTCTCCAATTACGGGATGACCAGCGTGGATATTGCCGCGCCCGGCACCGATATTTTAAGCATCTCTCTCGGAAGCAGATACAGCACGATGGACGGCACATCTATGGCCGCGCCCCATGTGGCCGGCGCGGCCGCTTTATTGAAAGGATACAGGCCGGAGCTGACCGCTTTGGAAATGAAAGAACGGATTCTGTCAAGTGTTGATAAAAAAGAGCAATTCTTGGGCAAAGTGCTGACGGAGGGGACAATCAATATCCACAAAATGTTTGAAAACATCTAAACAAGGTCAGACCCCGGGGTTTTTCCGTATGCCGCGAAAAACAGCTCCAATAGAGGTTTATTGTGCCATTCGCCGGTCGTTAAATCAAGAAAACCAATATCCTTAGAGCCACTTTCGCCAATCGCGGAAAAATAAAAGGACGAAAAATAGAAAGAAGGCACACCCATCCCGGCCAGCAGTTCATAGTGCTTTTTCGTATGTGCCACATCGCTCCAGCAATTGTCTTCTTTATTGACGACCGCAACCCCTTTCGCCAGCCAGTCCCGCATAGGGGGGAGTATACCTTCTTCGAGCGAATTGCTGTCATCGTAACCAAAGACGCCGACCATGATATGGGGGTCTTCCTTTGGCACTTCCATATAGGGAAGTGCCAAAGGACTTCCGCCCGGCACACAGAACATCACAACGCGTTTGTCATTGTTTCCGCCTGATTGACGGATCACATCCAGCGCGTCTTTATTGAGCGCATTGACCGTTTCACATAGTTTGCGGCTGATTTGGCCGTTTACGGTGATCCATTCCCCCGCCCCCTGATAATGCTCAAGAAGGTTTGGCTCATTCATGATCTCAAATATCAATGTGTTAGGATGCTCTTTGAACCTTTCGGCTATTTGTGACCAAAGGGCGGTCAGGTGCTTTTTCGCGGCTTCATATTCCCCGTCGCGGATCAGCCAATAAAGCTCCTCCTCGTGCATGGTGTTGATCACGACATTCAGCCCCGCGCCCAATGCCCAATCGGCGAGCTGCTGGATTCTATCCAGCCATTCATCGCCGATGACGGCATGTTCATCCATATGCGGCGTCCATGTCACGCACATGCGGTAGCTGTCAAACCCTTTCATGGCGGCGGCCTTGAAATGCCGCTCTTCGATTTTCGGCTGCCCAAAGCAGAGTTCGGAATCCATCGGTTTATTCCCTTCCGGCTCCGGCATCCACGGCCATCTGCGGGATTCTGTGGTAAGAGCGAATGTGATGCCCAAACCGAGTTTATCCATCATTTCCAGCCCTGTGACAGGGGTAAAGAAACCGTCATTCTTCATCGTAAACACAACCGTTCTTCCTGACTTCTACCCAAACCTCGCCCATTTCTGCCGGATAATTGCCGTTGCCGATAGGGTTGACCACCATTTGGTATTCATTCGGCACAAAGTCAGACGCGGGGAAAAACTCCGAGTATATCCGCTGCCATATTTCCGCTTCCGCGTGCCTTTCGGTCAAATCCCGGCATGTGAATTTGATCCACGTGCGCGGCGGGATATCCTTCACGGTATACCCTTGGGGGATGGTTTCCTGATCATATATTGTGGCAACATAATACAGCTGGGTTTCTCCGTCAAAGGAGGAACCGTCCGTCAGCCCGATCAGTTCCCTGCCGGGGGATGTAGACATCTCTATCAACGTCTGTATTGTGCCGTCCGTATTGCATTGCTGCCATAATTGAGACTGGGCTTCATAGCCCTCCCCGTGCCTGACCGCTTTTCCGATCAGCTTAAATCCTTTCATTTCTTCAATGCAATAGGTTAACACGCTTCCGCCTTCCAGCGATACTTTAATGGATAAAGGAGATAAAGAGTTGACTTTAGACCCGTTAGCCCTGGCGGCGGAGGGCAAAACACTGTGAAAACGCTCAAAGGCTCTGGAAAAACTCTCCGGTGTATCATAACCGTATTTCAAGGCTATATCAATGATCCTGCTATCGCTTGACTGCAATTCAACGGCAGCCAGCGATAAACGGCGGTTGCGGATGTATGTCCCCAGCGTCATGCCGCTCAGCAAAAGAAACAACCGCTGAAAATGAAACGGCGACACATACGCTTTCCCGGCAATGTCTTTCACATCAAGCTCGGATAGGATGTTATCCTCAACATATTGGATCGCTTTTTGAATCCCTTTTGTCAAATCCACGCCTTCAACCCCTTCCCATGTCAGTATAGAAAACGCAAGCTGCTTTATCTTGACTTTTTTTGCTCAAGAATATCAATCTTGAATTTATCAATGTAGTAGTCCTTAGCTTCAATCGCAGCGCGTTTTGCAAATGATACCGCATAAATCCGGCTTCGTCAAACGAAAACCCTTGCCCCCATAGAAACCCGCCGTAGGCCGCGCAGCGTTGCCTGGATATACTCTCCAACCGTCATCCCCGTGACGATTGAGAATATCCTTTGGAAGTTTGCAGAGGAGGAATGAGCACTTTTTGCAACATCCTCTATGCTGAAATCTTCCAGCAGCCTGTCCTCTATAAATCCGATAGCGTTTTGCATTTCTTTGATCCAAACCATCATTCGCGTCCCTCCAACAATACGAGGATACCACAGGAGCGCAACCGCTTCTTTGCCTAAAATGCTTAATTTTGTCCGTTCAATCAATTCTTAGGATACGATACGGCGCACAGCCAGTATACTATGAATCCCGCCGGATTTCCAGCCGCACATCCCGGCTTCCCTATAAATCCCGGGTAAGCAAAATAGGGACGAGGCAAACTGCCCCGCCCCTTCGGTACTTTCCAAACCTTATTTAGCTATCCAAACCGATAATATCTAACATAACGCGGAACGCTCTTTTTTCATCTTCATGAATGGCCGAAAAATACAAATAACCATCCTCTACGTATTGAAAATTAAGAATCCTCCATCCCTCTTCCTCATAATGATTCACACTATATGTATCACCAGCTTTTATATCAGCAATATGTATCAAGCCGTATTGATCATCTTTCATAAAAACAATGTGTTCATTATCAACCCACAACGGCCGATTTCCATTATCTATTGCCGCGTTAAATAGTGCCTCTTTGCTCTCAATATCGTACACGATTAGTTCTTCAGAATCCAAGACATATACCTTTTTCTCATCAGGTGATAAAGCTATGCAAGCGATAGCATTGCTATATAGTAAATCTGCTTGCATCACCAGTTCCAGTTTATTCCCTTTTCTCGCATACACATTAAGATATGCCTCCTTAATCTCCCCTTCTCCAGTCAGGTCATAATTATTCCCATCCACAACAGCAAGCATTGCAGACCCTACGCTGATTAGAGGAGCCCCGTCACCCCGTGAATAGGCAATACCTTTCATATTGACTTTATCGCTTCCTGCCACACTGATTAAATCATTCCCCGATACCACATACAGATCGCCGCCAGCTCCATAAACAGCATCAACTCTTCCATTATAATCCCTCACTTCAGCGGTATCATTGGCAACATCATATATTGCGATTTTATAATCAAGTGAACTCCTGTGATCGCCGATGTAACCGATTATGGCGATAATGCCGTCTCCTGTCCGAACTGCGGATTTAATGTTTATATTGGGAAGATTCATAAATTTTTCACCGCGATTGGTTGAATACACTATGGGAGGAGACCCCCATACATTATAAAAACTAACCAAACTGCTCTCGGTCAGCATGACATAATCATGATTCTTCATATTCGGGAACCCTAAGTCTTCTATATAAAATTCCGGCGATTTGGATTCAAGTACCGTAGCCCCGGCAAACTCTTTTACTTCGACCCACTTTGCGTAGCTTGTCCCGTCTTCAAATATTACCAACACATCATAAAAACCAGTTTCAACAATGACATGATTCGTCATGGCCTTCCAGTATATTGACGTCCGATAAGAATGATACGGAGCTTCATAGCTGCAAACTTCCATCATTGTTACACCTACGGGAGAAGATACTTTTATTATGCCATAAGCTCCGGCAGAATTCCACTCCGCATCCGACAAACCCTCTATAGATGCTATAATGAGCAAATCCGTGTTTTCACTGGTTTCTATAAGCGCGTTTACCCCTCTGTCAACTCTGTACATACCATCCGTATTTAACATCAGCTCTGTTCTATTAACAGCCCCAATTGAGCCGTACGAACCAAAATCATGCCGGGTCGATGTGACATAAATAATATCATTTTCATCAAAGTAGCAATCTATCGTATTTCTGAACCCTACTCGATCAATGTCAGCATAGGGTTTTACCTTTGTCCACTCATACTGCTCAATTTTCATAAAAACCAGCCTGTCAGTATCATCGTACCAGCCGACAACATGCCCTCCATCGGCGGAAAACCCGGAAACCTCGGCTTCCTTGCTTCTTAGGGTTCCTAAAGTCTCTTCAATGTTCTCTTCTAACCTTGAAATGATTTGATAATAATCGTCAATACTCATTTCCAGTTTGGTTTGGTCTTCATTTCTATTGTCTGTTGTCGGATCAGGTGAAGGATCGATAATAGCACTATCGTTTCCCGCGTCGCTGGCCTCAACGGGAGTTTGAGATGAAGGAGGTGTATTATCGGCACACCCCGCCAGCAATACAGCGCAAGCTAAAATTATGTAGACTATGCTTTTCTTCATTGCATCTCAATCTCCCTTTTATTCAAGTTTTTCAAACAGCCTACAGATTACGTTAGTTCTTTTGGTTTTGGAAATATTTCTCCCCATTTCTCCTTAAAAACCTTTTGCGGAGATACAAATGATTTCAAATATGGATGATTTCGGTCAGCGGCAGCTATTTTTCTGCTCATAGCTGCTCTATAGTTATACATTCCACCTAAAGCTGTAGACTTCGTAATGTCAAAGTGCAGATGCGGAGACGTATTCATTCCGCTCGGTCCAACTTTGCCTATCACCTTGCCAGCTTTCACTCTTCCTTCGGTTGGCACACTTCCATATTTTAGGTGATCATATAAGTAAATATACTGATTATCACCAAAAACAACGACTCGAGTCTCGCCGTAATCATCTTTTTCACCACCGCTTATAACTTTCCCATCAAAAAAAGCATATACATCCGTATCTTTCGGTGCCATTAGGTCAGCCGCTTCATATCCGTGTTCCATTTCTTTGCTGGCACTCTTAGCTTTATCCAAATCTATCGGATACACATACGTGCCGCAAGATGAGAATTTTGGCGTTAGGTTCTTCTCCGCCCAATACGCAAATAGCTCCTCAAATGTCATATTTTTCAGCTTCTTATAATCTTCTTTGTGCAGATAGAGATACCATCCGTCCATTGTCCTCAGCTCGGTGTAATAAACTTCTCCGTGCAACGTATTGTTATTATCACGGTATTTGAGCGTACATACCAGCTTTCGGTCGCCGTTTTTTGCCGTCTCCATCACAATTCTGATCGTTACCCGTTCATACTTGATTTTAGCCATATCTCTATACACCGATTTTAAGTATCCGCTTTGGCTAAACGGTGCGGGTGACGGATCGATCAGCGTATTGACATCCTCGAAGTGCGGCCCCCATACTGCCTTGCCGGGACTATTTTCTACAGCATCTTGATTTTCATTCATCCGAAATATCGCCGACGCGCCCGAGGATGACGAGGATGTATTGGCCGCCTTCGGCTGGTACCCCAGCATTATGTGCGCGCCCGGAAGCCTTTGCTCGGGATAGACAGGCCACTCCATATACCCTGCCGACTGCGGTCTGATCAGTTTTCCCTCATTCTCAAACATAGTATACCCTCTCTTTCCTGCTTTTGTCAAGACAAATGTTCGGGGTTCATCTATTGCATTTGATCTTATGTAGGATCACAAGCAGCCGCTCCAGTGATACCGGCTCCCTCCAGCCAAACCAACCCTTTCCGTCGCCTTTG
>Ga0082212_10008680_pt1 | contig 13229 bp, 9 predicted proteins | sample TergutNt197P3_FD_71548 | JGI IMG/M metagenome (GOLD analysis project Ga0082212, IMG submission 71548) | Neocapritermes taracua P3 segment gut microbial communities from Petit-Saut dam, French Guiana - Nt197 P3 | ecosystem: Host-associated > Arthropoda: Insects > Digestive system > Gut ... | reverse complement strand
AAATAGAAGCGTGTCTGGAAGGCGCGCGTTCAAACGCCCTGAAGGGGCGTAGCATAACAGCCCAGGGTAAGGCGCAACGCGCCGCAGCCCTGGGTAGGTAGCAACAACAATACAGCCGCCCTGTAAGGGCAAGGTAATATGGCTTTTCAAGACAAACTGATTTTGGTGTTGAAAAATATAGAATTGAATTTGATGAACGATATTTATGGATGTGATTGCCTTGCCCTTGCATGGCGGTGGTGTACAATGCCTTGTTTTGTGCGTTTCACGAACCCAAATATGCCTTGCCCTTACAGGGCGGCAGTTCTTTGCTTTACGTAACCCAGGGCGACGGCGCTACGCGCCTTTGCCCTGGGCTGTTATGCTACGGGCTTTCAGCCCGTTTGAACGCACGCCTTCGGCGTGCTTCATATTTATTTTTAGGCCGTCAATTTAACATGGAACCCCTTAACCGTCTAATACACCAACAGGAGACAAAATGAACAAGGAAACCAAGACGCATAAACCCGCCGCAGGCATACCTGTCCGAAAGGAACTGGCCGTGACCAGCCTGGGGCCGGCAAAAATTGATTCCCCGCTTCTGGGCTACGACGTTTCGGGAGCGGTGGAACCTGTGCCATGGGATTCCTTCACCGAAGAAAACAGACGGATACTGGTGGACATAGACTCGGACGCCTGGTATGCCATGAGCCACGGCCGGATCCCGGACAGCTTTGAAGAAGCCGGAGCGCGGCGCAAGGTATATTTCGACCACTCAAAAGTCCGGGCGGCCATCATCACCGCCGGGGGCCTTTGTCCGGGCCTCAACGACGTCATCCGGGCTCTTGTCATGACCCTCCACTTTCGTTACGGGGTCAATAACATATTGGGCGTCAAATACGGCTACCAGGGACTTAGTCCGGATTTCGGCCACGAACTGGTTCCGCTTGATTCGGAAAAAGTCGCCCATATCCACGAATTCGGAGGCACCATACTGGGTTCATCCCGCGGAGGACAAAGCCCCGAAGAGATGGTGGATTCGCTGGAGCGGCTGAACGTCAACATTCTTTTTTGCATAGGCGGCGACGGCACGCTGAAGGGAGCTCACTCAATAGCCCTGGAGGCCGCGCGGCGCAACCTGAAGATCGCGGTGGTGGGCATCCCAAAGACCATAGACAACGACATCAGCCAGGTATCGCGTTCATTCGGTTTTGAAACCGCCGTATCCATAGCCTCGGACGTCATCCGCAGCGCACACACCGAAGCCCAGGGCGGCCCGCACGGCGTGGGGCTGGTCAAACTCATGGGCCGTGATTCCGGCTTCATCGCCGCCACGGCGGCTCTAGCGCAGAGCGAAGCCAATTACGTGCTTATTCCTGAAATAGATTTTGACCTCGAAGGCCCCGGCGGGCTGCTCAACCACCTGGAAAAGCGCCTCACTTCCCGCGGTCACGCCGTCATCGTCGTAGCCGAGGGGGCGGGACAGAAATTCTTCGAAGGCGGCGACCGGAAGCTCGACGCCTCAGGCAACATACTTCACAAAGACATCGGATCTTTTCTGGCCGCCGCCATAAACGACCATTTCAAGGCAAAGAAACTGGAACTCAACCTGAAGTACATAGATCCCAGCTACATCATCCGCAGCGCTCCGGCCAACGCCAGCGACCGGGTTTATTGCGGCTACCTGGGTCAGAAGGCCGCTCACGCGGCCATGGCCGGAAAGACCGACCTCCTCATCGGCCTGTGCAACGACCACTTCGTGCATGTGCCCATCGCCATTGCCACAAGCAAGCGCAAGAAGGTTGACCCGAAAGGGGTGCTGTGGAACAGCGTCCTGGAATCCACGGGACAGCCCGTTCTGGTAAATAAATAACCAGCAACAATGGGGTTGATATGGCTATTGCAACCACAACACACGGAGAAGGAAATATGAAACGCTTGAAAGAATGGCAAATGCCGGCGGAATAGACCTGCCCGCATGGGACGAGGACGACGTTAGGGAAATGCTGAGTAATTGTTTGTGCGGGATGAAGCGCAAGGCGCACGGAGCGCAGGAACCGAGGCATATATAGAAATATGTTGAGGTTACGAGCACCGCGCAACAAGTAGGAGCGTAGCGTGCTACGCCCTGTATGCTCAGGCAATTAATCAGCGTTTCCTTAGGCAAGACTTGAAAAAGTAGAGGAGAGAGGTTGTGGAATTGCAATATACCTATTGGCAGGATGAACAATTTTTTGTGGGATTTCTGAATGATTATCCAGATGATTCCACGCAAGGTGTTTCATTGGCTGAACTTGAAGAAGCTCTTGTTGAAATTTATGAAATAAAACAGGAAGAAAAAAAACATCTCGCCGAAATTCGAAAAACCGGCAGGATTAAAATACCAGCGTGAAAAAAGAGACATTGCTTAAAAAAGTAAATGAAACCGGAGCCGTTTTTGTTCGTCATGGAAAAAAACACGATATTTATGAAAATCCCCGTACTCATGAGTATACCCAAATACCACGTCACTCTGACATAAACGAATATACGGCAAGGGGTATAATCAAAAAATTATCAAAATAACAATATGCCGGGTTAACCCGGAAGGAACAGTTATTCCTGGAAAAACACCAGGGTTCCGGCGGGAATGGCGCTGTCTTTTACGTTGTCGCCGTTCAGAATGCGCCCGTCAGGATAACGGTAATAGGTCGAAGGGTAATTCCACTTGATCCCGGCGATACGCGAGGGGCGGCGGCTGGTATTTACCCTGCCGCCGTAAACGTAGCCCACAAGCAGCCGCGTTCCCTTAGGCGGGTTTTTGAAAAGCGATCTGTAGGACGCCTGCTTTTGCAGTTCCGCGCCTGTGCGGATCAGCCCATCCGGGAAGAAATATATTGTCGTGGCGCTGTTATATGCCTTGCCCGCCAGCGCCTCCGGATTGTCGCCGTCCTTGCCGATTTCCAGAAAGCCTTCAAACTGATCCGGTTCTTCGTCCGCCTGGTCAAAAATGACGCGGGTTCCCGTAGGTATGCGCCCCCAATCCGTAATCTGGCTGCCGTTAAGACGTTTGCCGTCGGGAAATTCGTACATGGTTTCGGGAGAATTGTAACGTTCCCGCGCGATTTGCCACGCGGTTCGGTTAAGAGAGATTTCCTGTGATTCCACAGGTATTTCCGGCGATTCAACCGTGGCCGCCGTTTTTGGCGCGGGTTTTGACGGCGCGGCGGCGGTCTTTGCCGCAGGCGTGGTCTTTGTAGCCGGCGTTGTGGCTTTCGCGTCGGTCGTTTCGGCGACAGGCGCCGCCGCCGTTTCCGAAGGCTTGCCGGGAATCTGCGTCGTTGTACTTTTTGCACTTTTTGCGGCGGGCGACGCTTCCCGGCGCGCCGCCGGGAAAAGATAAACGTACAGTTCCCTGTCCGCGACTTTAAGCCTTCCGGCATCCACATCCGGGTCGCGGTCGGGCGCTGATTTCAAATCGAGGCGCGCGCGAACCTTAGGATCGGCGAATATCATGCCGCATCGTTTCCGCCCCCGGTGGTTTTCGTCCTGAAATTTATTTGGCCGGCCGTATGCCACCATCGAATGCGTCAGCACTCTTTCGTCGGGTATTTTGTAAAGGCTTTTCAGTTGACGAAGAAGCTCTTTCAGCGATTCGTATTGCGCGTTTGTAATGTCCTTGTTGTGATAGCCGGAAACCTCGATTCCCAGTGAATGGTTATCAATGGTGTTCCGCCCTTCCCACATGCTGCGTCCCGAGTGCGTGGCGATTTTGGCTTTATCAATGATCCGGTAAGTCTTTCCCGTGGTCGAGATGAAATAATGAGCCTCGCCGTAACGAACCAGCTTGTTCAAAGAGCCTTCGTCCCTTCCCTCCGTGGTGTGCAGTATGATGTAACGGGTCTGCGGCCGGGCGGGGCGCGTTTTATTGAGCGGGCTGAACCGGTCTGTAATATCGAATTTTACGGCCTTTGCGGCGCGAGCGGTCTGGGCGTCCGCCGTTATTGCAGCAATTCCGAACGCGGCAGGCACGGCGAGAGTAACAACCGCTGTTTTCAGCATCTCGCGCCGCGACGGCATATCGCCCTTCCGATCATTCATGCCGTAAATAATAAGCGATATTCAGGATATTTCATAGGGCAACCTCTGAAAACCCCGAACTCTGCGTTACGTTCCCTCGACAAAATGCTCGTTTGTTTTGGTAGGGGTGCGATAAATCGCGCCCCTACCCCATATCCTGGCGCTGAATCGCCTTGAAAAGCAATTCAAATTCTTTCGTTAAATTATCACTGATATCGTGCAAATCTTTACTTATATGGTTTGTTCCGGTTATCGAATTTTTTTGTTCCCTGCTTAGATGAGAAACATCGCCGGACATCTTTTCCATATCGTTTATCATCGTTATGAACGTTCTTGTAGCGTTGTCAATATCATTGACGGATTCAAGCAGCGCGGAAATATTATTTGTTCCCGCCTTGATATCATTTTCAGTAACGTTAAGAGAAGCGGTGGTTTGCTGAATTAATTCAATAATCTCCCGTATCGTTTCCTTGATCGACTCGGCGGACTTGCTGGAATTTTCCGCAAGTTGCTTAATGCCTTCCGCCACAACGGCAAACCCCCTGCCGAAATTCCCTGCCTTGGCGGCTTCAATGGAAGCGTTTAACGCAAGCAGGTTGGTTTTATATGCAATATTCTGTATAACATCAACAACCCGGATGATTATCTCTGATTTCAGCTTGAGAGCGGAAATTTGCGCTATGGAGGATTTCATCGATTCGTTGATTTTTTGCATATTTGCCTGAACGTCGCCGACATATTTGTTGCTGTGCTCTATTTTTTCGTTGACGCTGGTGCAGACCTGCTCTCCGGTTTTAACGTTATTAAAGGATTCCACCGCCTTTCCGGACAGGGTATCGGATGTCCCGCTTACTTCCCGTATCACCGCGAACAATTCTTTAGATAGTGAATCCACGTCTTTAATTGATTGGCCAATGACTGTCATGCTGTCATGAACCACCGTGTTGTCCTTCACTATTTCCACCGCGCCTATGGGGTTTCCCCGCTCATCGTATACCCCGGCGTTTGAAACCAGAGTATGAATCGTAGCGCCGCTCTTATGATAGACATCCACGGCGACATCTCTCAAAAACTGCCTGGTTTGAATACAGTTTTGAGTTGGGCACGGACTGCCCGGCGGGCAAACGCAAGCCTTGAACATATCGTAGCATTTCAGCTTTTTGGCTTCTTCCGCCGAATACCCTGTGAGTTTGGCAATGGAATCCGGCCAAAGTGTGATGTTGTAGTCCATATCCCGGACATAATAGGGATCCGGCATTGCCGACTGTATCGCCGTAAGTTTGGCGATTTCCCGTTTCAATTCCGACTGTGTATCTTTGAGTCTTGCGTTTTCCAGCTTCAATTCCTGCTCTGTGTCAGCTTTTTTCATATGCCATCCCTTTTTTTATACGTTCCACCCATATTTATAGTTTATTTCGGCATAAAATACATATTCATTTACTCGAATATGCGCAATTTATGAAATGGGCAGACATGGGACAGCGGGCGTCCACGTCGGCATAACATGGGATAGCATGCGTCCCGCATGCGTCTTAATAAATAAAACGGGCGCGATAAATCGCGCCCCTACAAAAAATTGATATGGTCCAACCGTAAAATTCATTTATCAACGCGGCCTGAATAGTGCATAATATTGGATTCCGCTTACTTGCCGGAAAAGGAGGAGAAAAGAATAATGGCTAAGGCATTGGAAGGCGTAAAAGTGCTTGATTTTACGCAATATTTATCGGGGCCGCATTGTACGTCCGTGTTGAGCGAACTGGGCGCCGAGATTATCAAGATAGAAATGCCGGGCAGGGGCGAACCGGAACGTGTCGCCATGCCCATGACCCCAAAGCGCGAGTCGTACCAGTTTCTTTCATACAATCGCGGTAAAAAGAGCATTACCCTGAACCTGAAAGATCCAAAAGGCATGGAGCTTGCCAAAAAACTGGCCGCGAAAGTCGATATCCTGGTGGAAAATTTCGCGCCCGGCGTGCTTGACCGCCTGGGGCTGGGTTACGAAGAAGCGAAAAAAATCAACCCCGGCATAATCTACGCGTCAATTTCAGGTTTCGGCCACACAGGCCCGCGCAAAAACGACGTATGTTACGACGTGGTGGCGCAGGCGATGGGCGGGCTTATGAGCGTGACCGGATACCCCGGCGGCGAACCGCTAAAGGTAGGATGTTCTCTCGGCGATTACATGGGCGGATACAACGGCGCCATCGCCATACTTGCCGCGCTTCATTATAAGAAAGTCACGGGCGAAGGACAGTCGATCGACATTTCAATGCAGGACGGCATATGGGCAATGACTTTCCCCGACCGCGCCAATTACTTCGATACGGGCGTCACCCCGAAAAGATTCGGCAACAAGCTCAGCAGTTCCGCTCCATTCGGCGCTTATAACGCCAAAGACGGTTATGTGGTAATATGTACGATTACCGACGATCAGTGGCATAAAGTGCTTCAGGCCATGGGCCGCGAAGACCTGATTCCTGAAGAAAAGTTCTCCACTCGCGAGAAGCGCACAAAGAACATGGAAGAAGTGGACGCGCTGGTGAACGGCTGGCTGAAGGATATGGCGGCTGATGACGCGATCGCCGCGCTCAAGAAATACAAGGTTCCCTGCTCGCCGCTGCCGACGTTCGACGAAGTGGCGAACGATCCGCACCTTCTGAGCCGCGAAATGATTGTGGAAGTTGACCAGCCTGTTTCCGGCAAGGTGAAGCTCAGCGGATCGGTCTACAAAATGTCCAAAACACCCGGCGACCGTAAAATGCGCGTCCCCGAGGTGGGCGAACATAACGGCGACGTCTACGGCGGTCTGCTGGGTCTTTCCGCCGCGGAATTGGAAAAGCTCAAGGCTGATTCCATTATTTAGAATTTTAAATTTGTAACTTGTAACTTGTAACCAGTAACTTGTAACTAATTAACCCTGGAGGTTTAACCCACATGATGAAAAATCGTGATTTTTTGGATGCCGTACTGCTATCCAAAACCGCGGATGAAGCCATGGATGTGCTGAAAAGCAAACATGGCGCCGATCTGCCGGCCAACCTGCCCGCAAAGGCGGACGACGCCGTTAAAGTGCTGCAGAACCAGTTCGGCGATGATTTCCTGAACGTCCTTAACTCACGCAAGAGTATACGCAGATATAAACCGGATCCGGTGCCGGATGAGATGATCGACAAAATTCTCGAGGCGGCCCGCTGGGCGCCGACGGGTGAAAACTATCAGCCGTGGAGATTCATCGTTATCCGCGATCAGGAAACACGCAACAAAATCGGCGACCTGGCGCTCGAAGGAAGCGGTTCGCGTATGACCTCCTGGTACTGCCTCAATGAACTGCAGAAAAGATTCGAAGGGATTGAAGATCCTGAAAAACGCAAGACTGTGCTGGAATTCATGTATTCCGGCAAAGTGTCCGAATTCTGCAAACAGGCGCCTCTGGTCATCGCCGTCATCGGCGATCTGCGCGTAGGCAGCGTCGATGTTCCATACGATTGCTGCGCGGCTCTGGAAAACATGAGCTTGCAGGCTCACGCCATGGGTCTGGGTTCGTGCTGGGTTTACGGCCCCGTAGCTTCGACGCGCGACGCCATCAGATTCAAGGAAATTCTGGACATCCCGACTGAAATGGGCGCCTACAAAGTGATTTCCTATCTTGCGGTTGGATATCCCCTGGAACAGCGCAAGCATCCGCGGCCAAAAATGGCGCTTGATGAAATGGTTTATTGGGAAAAATTCGGCAACAAGGTTAGGAAATAAGGAGAGAAATATGGATAACATAAAATATTGCAACGAATTGCTTTCAAGAGTCGAAGCGCTTATGTATCAGGAACTCTCCGGTATGGCTTACTGGAAGTGCGAGTTCGTGGGAACAGATTTTATACGGGCGCAGAATATCGCGGGCAGTACCGTGGAAGAAATCGTCGAAAGCTGCAAAAAGCCGATGATTGAAAACGGGCTTGTTTCCAGCATTGACTACAAAACGGACGGCAGCCTGCTGCTCAAGCTTAAAGTCAAAAACTGCATCCATCTGGAAAAAGAAAGACTGGTCAAGGCGGAAGGCGTCGCGCCGTATATCTGCCCCATCGCCAACATGGTATTGGATCAGATTCACCAGAAGCTGAAATACCAGACCAGCTACCTTTCCAAGATCGCCATGAACGAAGGTGAAAAACAGTGCCTGCTGTATATGGCCCTGTATAAGACCCATGACGATATCGGCAAGACGGCGGATTGGCTCAAGGACGATCCCGACGCCGAATGGCTCAAGACGCAGGCTTCGCAGATTCTTGCCTCGGAAGATAGGAAGAAGAAGTAGCCATGAACAATCATCCTGAAACGCGCTTAAGCGCGTTTCAGGATGATTGTTATCCTTTTGCGATGCCGGGCGGGTTGTGAACCGCCCGGCATTGTACCGACCCTCTGCGAATCCCCACGCGCCATCAGGGTGGGAAAATCACATCCATTAAGAAAAAACGCGAAATGCCGAAACGGAAAAAAAAGCCTGGAATAAAAATACCGGCGGCGGCTCATCAAAAAACACGGGACGACAGGCATGCCGCCGGCCATGAACACAGCAAGCCTGTTCCTGTGTTCTGGATTGTAATCGCGGTGTTGTTGATTCTATTCTGGCTGATCTGGAATTACGTGGGAATAACGGAAGAACAACCGCGCCCGTCGTTCAATGAATCGAAAGAAGCAACCACCGTTACCGTATCAACTTTAGATTTTTCCGAACCGCAATATGGAATCGAAATGACATATGTGCGCGGCGGAACGTTCCTCATGGGATGTACCCCGGAACAGGAAGATGATTGTTACGATTACGAGGACACTGTGCGGATGACGACTGTCGGCGATTTCTACATCGGCAGGCATGAGATAACACAGGCGCAGTGGGAAGCGGTGATGGGCGGCAATCCGTCAAATTTTAAAGGGGAAAATCTGCCGGTAGAAAATGTCAGCTGGGTCGCGGCCCAGGAATTCATCGGCAAACTGAACGCGGAGACCGGCAGAGAATATCGTTTGCCGACCGAGGCGGAATGGGAATACGCGGCGCGAGGCGGCAGGCAAACCCGTGGATATAAATACAGCGGAAGCAACGATGTCGGCGAGGTCGCCTGGTATGAAAGCAATTCTGAAAACACGACGCATCCCGTCGGCACAAAAAAAGCCAATGAACTGGGCATATATGACATGAGCGGAAATGTGTGGGAATGGGTGCATGACTGGTTTGGGGAATATGGAAGCGCGGCGGAGACCGATCCAAAAGGCCCCGACGAAGGCAAACTGCGCGTTATACGCGGCGGCGGCTGGGGTTCATACGCAAGGGGCGTCCGTCTGTCGAATTATTACTCCAACGATCCCGGCTATCGCTATAACATTCTGGGATTCCGCCTTGCATGCAATTCAACATGTAATTCGAGACAATAGGCAACCTCTGAAACCCCCGAAATCAAGGCTTGCGACCATGTAGGGGCGCGATTTATCGCGCCCATCGGAAGCTGCCAATAAAAAAAAATCAGAAAGCGCTAAACGTTATGGCCGAAAAATTTGGGAAGACATGGTGGGGCGAGCACTGGCTGCGCTCGCTGGAAAATGTGGATTACGACAACCGCCTGCCGCGCGGCGCTTCATACGCGCGCAGCGGACATGTGAAAGACATCAAAATCAGCGGCAATCAAATTGTTGCAAAAGTGGCCGGAAGCCGTTCGACGCCCTACAAAGTGACAATTATCGTGCCTCCGTTTTTTGCGGAGCAGGTCGAACTGCTGATGACGAAAATCATTGAACGTCCGGCGCTGATTTCCAGGCTGTTGAACCGCGAACTCGACCCCGCCATTCTTGGCATTGCCGAAGAATTGGGACTGAAAGTATTTCCCGTCCAGTGGACGGATTTTAAAATGCAATGTTCCTGCCCCGATTGGGCCGTGCCGTGCAAGCACCTGGCCTCGGTCATTTACATGCTAAGCCGTGAAATTGACAACAATCCGTTTCTGGTTTTTGAAATTCATAAAGTGGAACTGCTCGACGAGCTGAAAAAACGCGAGATTTTTATCCCCGATCATAAGAAAACGGAAATTCCTTTATTTGGAAATCTGCTGAAAATTAAAGACACGCCGCCTCCGCCGCCCCCGCTGTCTCCGCTGCTCATTGACGCCGCGCGGGAAGCTGTTTATGAACGCGTTGATTTCTCGCAACTGCAAAACATCTCGCAGGCGCTCGTACAATTACTGCCCGACGCTCCGCCGTTCTATCCTTCGGGCAATTTCCGTGAAAAATACGCGGCGCAGCTTGCACGCATTTCAAAAGACGCAAGCCGTCTTCTCTCTAAAAATCTGAACTTTAACGCCGTTTTTCCGCATTCCGACGAATATTCCATAACGCGCCGATCCACACTGGCGCTGATAACTGACGGTGGCGGCAGCGTGGAAATTTCCGGCGAAAACCACGAAATCACACGGATGGAACAACTGATTCCCGCGCTTTTCGCCCTGAATCCCGACCATTTGCCCGATTTTGAACCTTCGATAGCGGCGTTTTACAAGCTACTGCTCGCTTCCCTGCACTTGTCGGCAAACGGCATGGTGATTCCGCAAATCGTTCAACTGGAAGACAAGCGTTTCATAATTCGCTGGCTGCCCGCCACGCTTGACAGCCGCGTGAAAACGATCGTTGAAAAATTGTCGGCGATTTTACCCGACGGTTTGCTGCGAATAAGAAAAACCGTTCGCAAAAAAGAACAAACGGTATTCGTTGAAAATCAAGCGATTGAAATTCTGTCGCTCTTTATCGGCAATCTCGTGGCGCGGTTTTCAAAACAGTCAAACGACGATTTGTTTGAAGATTTGTTTTTCAGGAATAAAGCCTACGCTTTCAAGGCCGTCGCCGAAAACGCGCTGAGCGGCGGCATTAAAGTATGGCTGGATCGCTATTACCTTACCGCCGAAACTTACAAGCCCGTGATTACCGTATCGGAATTGCCGACGGAAGAATTTGACGTGCAAATTTCGGTGGAAGATACGGCTCAGCCGGACGGTTTGTCCGTACCGCTTTCAGATATTCTGAAACAAAAACAATACGAAAAGCCGCGATTTAAAATCTTACAGGGCATTTCTCAGCTTGCGCCGTTTATCCGCGGGCTGGACACGCATATCAATTTCGGCGGCGACGCGCCGATACGCTTTTCCAACAGCGAGTTCGCTCCTTTCCTGATGGATGTTTTGCCGGCGGTTCGTTTGCTCGATATCAAAATCATGCTGCCCAAATCCTTGCAGGAATTACTGCGTCCAAAAGTGTCGCTTCAACTGAAGAAAAATGAAGGCGGGCAGGGATTTATAAATCTCACTGATTTGCTTTCATTCAACTGGCAGGTTGCGTTGGGCGACACAGTCGTCCCCCCGGAAGAGTTTTACATGCTGCTGAAAAACGCTTCGCGTTTGTTTAGATTCAAAGAAAACTACATTTACGTGAGCGAAAACGATATTGAGAAATTGCACAAGGCGTTTACGGCAAATAAAACTTTCAGCCCCTATCAGTTGCTGCAAACGGCGTTGTCCGAAGAATACGAAGGCGCGCCGGTTTTGCTCACCGACGAAGTGCGCGATTTAATCAGGGAATTGACGTCCGCCGAAAATATTCCTCTGCCGCAAGGGATTCGCGCGCAGTTGCGCCCGTATCAGCATCGCGGTTTTTCGTGGATGTATCGCAACAGCCGTATTGGTTTTGGCAGCATCATCGCCGACGACATGGGGCTGGGAAAAACCTTGCAGGTGCTTTCAATTTTGGTGAAATTCAAGGAAGAAAACGCGATCGACGAAAAACGCAAAGCGCTGGTGATCGTCCCCACGGGTTTGCTGACCAACTGGCAGGCCGAAATCGAAAAATTCGCCCCTTCCCTGTCGTCTCATATTTTTCATGGGCCGGCGCGCAGACTTGATCAATTCAACGCCGACGTCATGCTTACCACTTACGGCGTGCTGCGCAGCGACGCCGACCTGCTCAAAAAGCAAAAATGGGGCGTGATGATTATCGACGAAGCGCAAAATATAAAAAACCACGATACCGCGCAGTCCAAAGCCGTCAAGAGCATTCCCGCCGATATTCGCATCGCCATGAGCGGCACGCCGGTTGAAAACCGCCTGACGGAATTCTGGTCGATTATGGATTACGCCAATAAGGGATACCTCGGCACGGTTAAAACGTTTAAGGATGATTACGCCAATCCGATTCAGTTGTTCAACGACGAAAAAGTTACGGCAAAATTCCGAAAAATCACCGCGCCGTTTATGATGCGGCGCATGAAGACGGATAAAACGATTATTTCCGACCTGCCCGACAAAATCGAACAAAACCAGTTCGCGCGGCTCGCCAAACAACAGGCTGCTCTTTACGAAGAAACCACGCAGGCGGCGATGAAAGAAATCGAAAGCTGCGGCGAAACCGGCCGGCAATCGCTTTTCAAACGGCAGGGCCTGGTGCTGCAAATGATATTGGCGCTAAAGCAGATATGCAATCACCCGACGCAATTCCTGAAAAACGGTCAATTCGACGCGTCGTTGTCGGGCAAAACGGAACTGCTTTTTGAACTGTTGGACGGCATCGTGGAAAGCGGAGAAAAGGTGCTGGTTTTCACACAGTTCACCGAAATGGGCGAACTGTTGGAACGGTTCATTACCGAACGATTCGGCGAACGTCCGATGTTTTACCACGGCGGTTGCAGCATTAAACAGCGCGAAGAAATGGTATACCGCTTCCAGCACGGCCGCGCCGACAGGATTTTTCTCCTTTCGCTCAAGGCGGCGGGGACGGGCTTGAATCTGACCGCCGCCACGCACGTCATTCATTACGATTTGTGGTGGAACCCCGCCGTAGAAAACCAGGCGACCGACCGCGCCTACCGTATCGGGCAGAAAAACAACGTGATGGTGCACCGCATGATTTGCAAAAATACCTTCGAGGAGCGCATCGACGCGATGATTCAACAAAAGAAACATCTCGCCGAAATGACCGTCGCCACGGGAGAAAGCTGGATAGGAAAACTGAGCAACAAGGAGTTGCGAGAAATATTCAGTTAAGGAAATGCTGATTAATTGTCTGAGCGGGATGAAGCGCAAGGCGCACGGAGCGCAGGAACCGAGGCATATATAGAAATATGTTGAGGTTACGAGCACCGCGCAACGCAGCGATTCGCCCGC
>Ga0082212_10008679_pt1 | contig 13230 bp, 10 predicted proteins | sample TergutNt197P3_FD_71548 | JGI IMG/M metagenome (GOLD analysis project Ga0082212, IMG submission 71548) | Neocapritermes taracua P3 segment gut microbial communities from Petit-Saut dam, French Guiana - Nt197 P3 | ecosystem: Host-associated > Arthropoda: Insects > Digestive system > Gut ... | reverse complement strand
GAAATATCATATATAAAATTCAAATCTAAATCAAGGTCTCTTTTGGAAATATTATATAGTAAATTCCGATTATTGGCGCTGTTAATATTTATAATGTATAATTTTTTGATAAACCTTTCTATGGAATGTTTATCGTAATTTTCTATTGGGAAATCACTAAATGGATGCTCTATATTGCTGAATTTATCGCATAAATATTCCAGCCGTTTCCTTGTTGAATCTATTATAGTATTTATGGTCGTCATATTTTTAAAATTTGTTTTATTCATACATATGTTCTCTAATTGATCTTTTCTATTTTGGCTTAATTTTTTGGTATATTTCATAACGAGCGCTGTATTACCGTTGCTACATTTTTTGCATTTTTCTTCACAATATACTTCTGCGGCTAATTTTTTATACTGTATAGTTATTTTCATACGCACCTACATTATTTAATATCTATCGTTAATTTATTTTGATTGCTTGCATTTCTTGAAATAAATTGTAATTCGGATAAATGATATTGCCATAGTTGCCGGGGTGCCATCAATTCTTCACTTTATTTTTATCATAGAAAAAAACAAACATATATTTTTATATAAATAATATAGCGGCAAAGTGGCAACTGTGGCAACACGATAATTCTGCTATTATAATTTATATCCGTTTCATTTTCAAATTATTTATGCTTTCTGTAAAATTCCAACGCCACCGCTATTTCAGCTTCTACCTCGCTACCAGTATAACCGTTCGGGTAATATTTTGCCATAAATTCCGGGTTCAGTTTAAACGGAGTTTTAGTTGTATTTTCACCCTTTAAAATTTTCTCGGCATCGTCACACGTAAAAATTCCTAATCCTCTTTGATACTTTTCCCTCATCAGCTTCGCTTTTTTTGTGTCAAGCCTGTACTTTGGATTTCTCAGCACTATATTTAAGTCGCGCTGACCCAATTCTGAAATGAAAGATATATGATATGCTGCTTCGAGTCCGAATTCTTTTCTCTTAAAGCGTTCTAACAATTCAAAGCTACGCAAATAAAATGTAACACCTCTTATTTTTAATTTATATTCGCGGAAACCTTCTTTTTGGTCTTCTATTAGACGACGAAGTTCTGTATCCTGTTCCGGCGTTAGATTTTTTCCTCCAGTAAATGATATGATAAATTTCGGTAATGATCCATCGAATTTATCTTCTACATAACATCGGCTTTGGTGCACAATTAATTCTTCGCGGCTGAGTATGACCGTTACATTAGTATTTTCGTTTTTGAATACGCCCTTGTCGCACAGTTTTTTTAATACCGTATATGTAGTGGATTTTTTCCAGTCCATTTCTTTATCCGCAAGGGCAACCAATTCCGGCGAAGTCAACGGCGCTTCCCGCCATATCAGAGCCGCAAGTTTTTCTTCTGCTTCCGTAAGATTTATATTTTTATCCATTTCTATTTCCCCAGACTAAGCATATTAGACCGGACATAGGCTAATAGTCTAATATGTTTAGACTATTCTTGTTAATAACTTTTTATCAATACTTTATATATTCACCGAATTATCAAGTATTTTGATGATGTCTGCGAAGTTCTTGTTTTTAGCATGTTTCAACGCTCCTCCAAAAATTTAATGAATATCCGTGATTTCATCGAGGGTTTTCTGCATCGCGATTTCTGCTTTTGGTTCGGCTTTTTCGTATTTCGATATAAAAGTTCCCGCGTCGGGATATACCGATTCAAGCAGATACCCCATATTTCCCCAGTTGAATATAAACCCTAAATCGTATATCCTCGTACTGAATATCAAATCGAGCATATCTGCGGATTCTTCGTCCCTTATCGTCTTATTGGTTATAGTAACGTCAAAATAGGCGTGACGGACTGTGTCCCTCGATTCGTAGCACATATCTTCGATTATTATTGAAGCAAGTTCGGGGTCTATCGTGGTTTTCGGGAATAGAATCGAGTTTGTGGTCGAAGGCTGAACGGTGTGATAATACTCCGTTTGGCTTTTATCAAGTTTGGGAGACGGCAGAACGCCGAAATCGCTGTCCATGCCCCTCATTCTGTGCATGACTGTAAGGCTTATCATATAAAACAACCCACGGTTTTCCTGAAACATCTTGTTCGCGCCGTCAGTCCACGGGTCTGATATGCCCCTGAAATCTTTTGACTCGTGAGCGTTGATTGATATAGTTTTGTCTGAAAGAACGTCAAAAACCCTTCCTGCGGCTTCTATGGTTCGCTCTGTATTGAGCGACAGATACGGCAGGTCGTCATCGTCTTTTCTCGCCGCCATTTCGCCTGTGTTGTATATCAGAATCGTTTTCGCGCCGTTGTCGGTTATCAAACCAAGCTGGTCGTCCATGTCTATCACCCCGTCGCCGTTCAAGTCTTTCGAGACCTGCCGGACAAGCCCGAAAAACGTGTCAAAAGTCCAGTTGTCGTCTTTTACGTGTGAATACAGATTGCCGAGAGCGTATTCCTCAACTACCTGCTTGTTGAACATGATAACCCACGTCGCATCGTTTGCCATCAGGGTCATATCGCCTATGAGAAAATACTGCCGGTTGCCCAGAGACAGCATCTGATTCGCCCTCTGGTCCCACCATATCCCGTCAAGTTTAAGATGCGGCAGTTCCGACCGCACATCCAAGAAAAGCCCCTGTGTCGCAAGAGGCGCGACGCCGTTCAGGTCGGGCATAATCACGTCGTAATCGTGTGAATTGGCGAGAATGACTTTTCTTGCCGTACCGCATACGTCTGCGTTTCGCACTTCGGATATTTCAACGTTATATCTGTCCTCGACGATACGGTTTCTTTTGTACACAGAATCGTTTATAGGGTCGCCGTTTTCCTGTTCGGCGAATATATCAACCGCTCCCCAGTAATGTCCGCTGTTGAACTCTTTTACGAGAAACTTAAAATTATACCCCCCGTAATCTTTTTCGGGCATTTCATGCGATATTTTAACTTCTTCGGCGTTGTCGTCCGGTATACTATCAGCGTTGATGTTGTCGTTATCAACCGGATTATTTTTATTTTGTTCGGTTTGATTATTCCCGGTAGAGCATGATATAACAGAAAGAACGAGTAAAGACAAAATTAATACTGATATGACTGATATTATTATTCTTTTTCGGTTCATTTGATTTACCCCTCTCGTATAATTAATTGCAATATGTTTTATTTAATTATACGCCGCAAATTAAAAATAGTCAATCAAAAATAATACAATAACCAATATATTTAAAGAAATTTCACAAAAAACGTTTTACTGCTATTTGAAATATCATATATAATAATATTTGGGAAAATACATGGAGTAAATGAGGGAAGAAATGATAGAATTAATCGTAACTACTCCGGCTTTTGAAAACGAAGGCTTGATACCAAAACAATACACAGGATATGGTGATGATATGTCGCCGGAACTGCGTTTATGTAATATAGACGAGCGGGCAAAATCCGTTGCCGTCGTTATGGACGATATGGGAAACCCTATACCTGCATACAACCATTGGGTTATATGGAATATACCCGCTATTGAAGTGATACCGGCGAATATACCGCACGGCAAAACTGTCGATATTTTAACGGGAGCAGTACAGGGACGGGGGTATGGCAGGCACAGATACAGAGGTCCGAAACCGCCGTTCAACTGGTCGCATCGTTACAGGTTTATTGTATATACTTTGGATTGCATGTTAGATTTACCAGATTCGTCAAGGAAGCGGCATTTGCTCAGAGCGATGGACGAGCATATACTTCAGCAGGCGATACTGGTCGGTCATTACAGGTAAGATATTTTTAGCTAAATTTATTAAAATTAACAAAGCGTTCGGGGTAAATATGACGCTCTGTTGTCATATTTATTTTGATATAATAAGATAATAATATTTATTGTGTATTATTATCTTGAACGTACATAGGGAGGCAGATATGCAAACAGGAGATAAAATAATATTCGGCGAATACGAATGGCGGACGCTTGACATACAAAACAATGCCGCTTTAATCATAACCGAAAATATAATAGAATGGCTGCCATATCATGATAAATATATTGATGTAACATGGTCTGGCTGCGCGTTAAGAAAATACCTTAACGGCGAATTCTATGACAGATTCAGCGAAACTGACAGAGCAAAAATAATTCCGGTAACAAATAAAAATCCGGATAACGAGTGGTACGGCACAAACGGGGGCGAAGAAACGCAGGACAGAATATTTTTGTTAAGCGTTGATGAAGCGGCATGTAAATATTTCGGCGACAGCAGCAGATTATTGTATAACAAAGGTAAAAATCAGAGATATTGGTTTAGCCGAAAAGACGAAAACAACATAAAGAGAATCGCGAAACGCCCGAACGAATCATGGAATACATGGTGGTGGCTGCGGACGCCCGGTCGTGACGGAGTGAAAGCCGTGTATATTCACGGCGATGGAAATATAGGCATACAAGGCAACAATATACACAAGGGCAATATCGGCGAGGACGGACATGGTGGCGGCGTTCGTCCGGCTTTATGGGCGAAGTTGTAACCATTCTACAGTCTTGTTAAAATTAAATAAAAAAAAGTCCCCGCAAGTCTATATACAGTCTTGCGGGGTTGTTTTATTATATTTTGTTAAATATCATCATGCTCACTATTTTCTGCCACCGCAAGCGCGGGCTCAATCGCTTCCTGCCTTGCGACCGCTACTATAAACCTGTGCAGTATAGCCGCAAACTCTGCCCTCGTCGCTTCTCCCATAGGTCTGAAACTGCCGTCTTCGTAACCGTTGAGTATGCCCTGCATCGTCAGCACATTCACCGCACCTTTCGCGTAATCGCCTATATCACTCCAGTCGGCAAACTCCCTGTCCATCACTATATCCATCGGTATCAGTTCCGTGAACTGCTCAAATCGGTAGAGTATGACTGCTAAATCCTGACGTGTGATGCTGTCGTTCGGTCCGAACCTGCCGTCGTTGTAACCGTTCACTATGCCATTTTTTGCCGCCCATATTACAGCATCGGCATACCATTCGCCGTCCGTGACATCGTTGAATGAGTTACCCAAATCGGATACGTCAGGCGCTCCAGCCAAGCGATACAATACCGTGACTACCATACTGCGTGTCAACGTCGCGTCCGGGCTGAACATCATCGGCTCAACGCTCGTACCTATCATCAGTCCATGTGAGTACGCGAACATCACATCGTCGTAGTACCAATCTGATTCGTCCATATCATCAAAAGAATTGTCGATGAATACTGTATATCCAAGAGGCGCGTCCGAATCGAGTACTATCTCAGCATCTTCATCTATATTGAATGTGAATCCACTTTTGTGAGTGATAGTTCCGCCGCCGCTGCCTTTCGGGAAACTGATTTTTCCGTCGTCGGTTATCACAGTCCCCGCAGGTACGTCTATCACCGTACCGTCCGGAGTTTTTACTGTACCGCCGCCCGGCAGGGTGACTGACCCGTCGTCGTTGACAACAGGCTCTTCGCCGTCGGGTGTTTCTATCGTTGAGCCGTTCGAAAGCGTAACCGACCCGTCGCCGTCATCTTCAGGTTCAGGTTCAGGTTCTGATTCTGTTATCGGTTCGGGTTCTGTCGGTTCTTCAGGCACGGATGCCGGCGGGTTTGACGGGGTTGCGCCGCCGCCTGTATATGTCCAGTTTGCCGTAACCGTTACTGCATTGGCAGGCATTTCAAACGTAGTAGTCGCGCTGTTCGCGTTGGCAAATGTTACGCCTTTTGACGTAGTCGTCCAGCCGTTGAAAGTATAACCGCTGCGCGTTCCCGCTTCGATTGTGACTTCCTTGCCTTCCGTATAATTTCCCGCACCCGTAACTGCCGCGTAACTGCCGCTTACCGTAACATCATAAGTTGGCGGGGCATAAAACAGAGCCCAATAATCCGACGTCGTTTCAGGCTGATTGTCTTCTCCTATAGTTGTATTGGCTAACGCTTTAAAATATCGTCCTTCATATTCGACAATCGCGCCTGTATGCCAAATACAATCATCATTCCAAGCGGGTATCTCACTTCCGAAATCTTCGACAAAGTTTTCCGCTGTGGTATATGTGCCTATTTTTTCCCAATACCAAATTCCCCAAGGCACTTCCGGGGTTTCCCATCCGCCAATAGTAGTTGTTTCTATACATCTGGCAATAACATCATTACAGATTGTCAGGTCTCCGGGATTCCATTGCACATCGTCTGACCAAAAGCCTACGGGATTAGCCTGAGGGATTCCCATTTCGGGGTCTGTCCAATCCTTAGGCTGATGGAACATAGTCCAATATCCCCATTTCGTTTCCGGATTTTCGCCGCCGCCTATATGCGTGTTGGCTAACGCTCTGAAATATCGTCCTTTATACTCTACAATCGCGCCTTTATACCAAATACATTCATCATTCCAAGCAGGTATCTTATCCCCGAAATCTTCGACAAAGTTTTTTTCTGTGGTATATGTGCCTATTTGATTCCAATATCCCCATGTCGTTTCCGGAGTTTCTCCTCCGTCGATATGAGTTTGTACCAAACTCTCGCCTACAATATCATTATAAATCGCTATATCGCCCGGATTCCATTGCACATCGTCCGACCAAAAGCCTACGGGATTAGCCTGAGGTATTGCAGGCGGCGTATATGGCGCAGGATTATACGATGTCTGCGCTTCGCTGTAAATACCGAGTCCTCTCGCCATTCGCGTAAGCATGGGGAAAGATTTCTCTTTTATTTTATCCCCGTCTCCAGTTGTCGCGAATGTCCCGTCAAGATTAAGTTCGTACATACCGTCTCCGGCTGTGTTCCATACGATAAGCCCGCCAAGACTTTCGGAATCAATATAATCAAGCTTCGCCTGAAGCGAACGCTCATTTTCATATGTATAAAACTGTTGATACAGTATTGAAGACGGGTCTGTATTATACAGATACGCGGCTTCGGCGACGGCATCATAACCTGAAACCCAAGCGCTTGTATCAGCCTCCATAGCTTTTAAATCAAACCAATACATTTGTCCTGCGCCTATTGTTCCGTATCCTCCTTTGCTCGCGTCTTTACCCAAAGCTTCTTCGGCGCGTTCTGTGCGGGGTTTTCCGGAATCCGTAGGTATCACCCACCCCTGCGAATAAAGCGGAGAGCCGATATTTACTTTAGAAAGGTCAACGCCTAAATTTTTTAGGTAGGTAACGATTGCTTCAACGCTTACATCAGCGCGTACCGCGCTGCTCTGATGGAGCGCGGTATGATGAAGTCCTTTCATTGTTCCGCTTGCGGACATATCGTATGTTATAACATTAACACGGTCAATATAAGGCTCAACAGCCTTGTAATCAACCAATACGGTTGCGCCCGGTCCTTGCTGTATTCCCGCATCTGTCGATGCGCAGTAGGTCAAAATCTTGTCCGTAAGACCCTCCTCATCAAACGCTTCGCGAAGACCTTGCATAAGTTTGGTGAAATTGTCTTTATCAGCTGCGCTTCCCGTAAATCCTTCGCCCTCCGCGTTACGCGATGTACCGGGGTACTGCCAATTAATATCAATACCGCTCAGCCAAGGATACATTTTCAAAGTTTCCACGCAGGAATCAATAAACGACTCAAGTCCTTCATCGGTACTCGCCATATCAGCAAACCATTTGGAGTCGTTCCAGCCTCCCACAGAAAGAACTACTTTAACCTCCGGATATAGCACCAGCATTTGTTCATAAGCTGCGAAGTGAATCACGTCTGCCGCAGGGTCTGCGGAAATAATGGGATAACCTGTACCGGTTTTTGCCATATCCGGGTCAATTTTCCATGACACGTGGTTAATGGTTGAGATTCTATCCCATGGCAAATCCTCAACCTGCTGTTTTTGGTAAATATCAGAGTAATGTGAATAATTCAAAAAACAGACAACAAGTTCTTTTTCTCTAACTCCGCCCGTACTTGCATAAACACTCAGTGCGCCAAAATTCACACTCGACAACATGAGAATAAAGGCGAGCAGCAGGGACAGGATTCGTTTGGTGGTTGTTTTCATTTTGTTTTTTTCTCCTTATTTTCGCCGCGTCTCGTAAAATTACGTAGGACGCGGCTTTTATATAATCAGTTTCCGGTTAAAAAATCATTTGATTAATACATTATACTCGCTGGCAGTCTCAATACAGTCTCATTTCAATCACAGAATGTGGCATTTTTGTATTATGAAATCCTTGATTGTATCGACGATGAAACCGGGGAAGTGATAAACTTCGACAAACTTAATCAGCTATCAATCGACAGGCAGACAAAAATTGACAATATAGCGTGTTGGTACAAACAACTTAATGCTGAAATTATGGCGATAGACAACGAAATACAGGCGTTATCCACCCGCAGGGATTCAAAGAAAAACAAGGCTGATAATTTGAAACACTATCTGTCGGATATTCTATACGGCGCGAAATTCGAGAGCGCGAGAAATAAAATCACATGGCGTAAATCCGACGAGGTGTGCATTTTAGACGAGACTGTTATACCGGCAGAGTATAAGAAAGAAGTGACCGAAGTTAAAATCAGCAAGGCTGACATCAAAAAAGCAATCAAGGACGGCATCGTCGTGAACGGCGCAGACCTTATTTACAAAAACAATATACAAATTATGTAGGAGGTACATTTTATGGCAAAAACAGACACTGCTAACAATCTCGAAATATACAATAGCGTTAGAACAGTACCGCAGGAAGCGCAAAAACCAATCACAGGGGGACGACTGAACGGTATGACCGACATAAACCCCATGTGGCGTATAAAGACCTTGACTGAACAATTCGGTCCGGTGGGCATTGGGTGGTACTACGATATAACCAAGATGTGGACCGAATCCGGCGCGAATGATGAAATCGCCGCTTTCGTTGAAATATCGTTATATATTAGGCAAAATGATGATTGGAGTAAGCCAATCAGAGGAATCGGCGGCAGTTCGTTCGTATCAAAAGAGAAAGGCGGATTATATACGTCAGACGAAGCGTACAAAATGGCTCTGACGGATTTGCTGTCCGTAGCATGTAAATCGTTAGGAATGGCGGCGGATATATACTTCAATAAGGACAGGACCAAATATAATGCCGGAGATAATACTGACCCTGACCCGACAAACGAAGAAAATCCCGGTGAAACTCCGGTAAAAGCATTATCAGTTAAACAAATAAATCGGCTTCATGCAATCCGTAAATCCGTCAACATGGACGAGGACACTCTGAAACGAATTATATTTAAGCATTATAATAAGTCATCGTCGGAGGAACTCACCCGATTGGAGTACGATTTTATCTGCGGTCAGTTGGAAGCATTGAAAAATCCCGCGTAATGTGCATACAATAAAAAATGAATCACCGGCAGGATATATAAATCCTGCCGGTGATTTATATATAACAATAACGGAACGGAGGTATTATTTTGATACAATATATAGACGATTGCGATGAGGTCCTGAATCCGGGCGACCATGTCGCGTTCAGCAGGGGTCTTTACACGCACCATTGCATTTACATCGGGGACGGCTGGGTAATCCATTTTGCATCTGACGGTATTACCAAGGATTTATTCGATGATATAGTCGGCTCAAACGCTTTTTGGGTAATCGAGCATGACAACGGTTATTCGCCGCGTAAAATAGTAAAACGCGCCAAGAAAAAACTTTACGGCAATGATAAGTATAACTTAGTGTCCAACAACTGCGAACATTTTTGCGAGTGGTGCTGTACCGGATATGCGTGGTCTCATCAGGTTTTCGGGACGTTGGGAATGGGAGTGTTATTTGGTCCGCTCGGTCATGTTTTGGGACAGATTTCCAATGACGGCGGAAACCAGAAGTATAAACTGAGAAACGGCTGACGGAACATAAAAAATCCCCCCTGTCAAATACTTTCAAGGTATCTGATAGGGGATGATTTTTTTATCATACCAATCCAATTATCTTTTTTCGAAAATCGTACCCCAAGTTACTCCCATCATAAAAGTATTAGTCCATTCCAGTTGATTGCCGTCAAGATATAAATAAAATTCTTCGCTTTCCGCGCTGTTTGGATAGCATATGATATTTATATCAATATCATATGTTCCAATAGACATAGACGGCGGACCATCATCGTTAAAATCATAATACATTTGATAAGTATTATAACGGTAAAAAGTGATACTGGCATTCGTAGTCTCCCATGTGCCAAGTATAAGGTTGTACGGGGAATTCGGATTATTGTCGGTTTTCGGTCCATTCTGACTGCGTACAAAAATCGCTCCCGGATATATTTCTCCCATGCCCGATACGTCAAGCCACTCCAGTTTATTACCATCGAGGTATAAAGAAAATTCTCCGCCGTATCCATCGTAGCATGTAATAATATCAGTCCGTCCAATATCATATGTCCCATAAAAATCAACAATACCATGAAAGTCAAGATAATATACATAGAAAGTATTATTACTATAAAAAGTAATCCTATTGGCATATTCATTATTAGCTTCGTATATTGAATCATACCATTCACCGATTATGTCGATACCTGAATTATCTGGAATATTATTTACTGGCGGCTCTGTCGGTGCAGGAGTAGGCTCTGGTGTTGGTGGTTCTGTTGGTGCAGGCGTAGGTTCGGGAGTAGATTCTTCTGTCGGCGGCAGTTCTTCATTTATATTAGTATTTTCACTGTCAACCCCGAAATTTGCCATTAGTGCTTCTCTGCCCGCTTGTAATTCTTCTTCGCTTAAATGGGCGTTTAAATCTGATGACATCTGCGATGATTCCCCTGTTGGTATTAAATCTCGATAGTCATTTCCATAACTGGCTATAAATCTCTCGTTCATCAGTTTTATTTCTTCTTCTGTCATATCATATGTTATAACTAACAAAGGATGAGCATCCATGAATACATTTTTAACTGAAATTAGTGCTTGTGTATATGGTATCGTTACGTTTACAAGTGAATTGCATTTACCAAAAGTTGAGCTTCCTATACTCCATAATCCACGACCTAATGTAACACTTTCCAATGAACTACAGCGATAAAATGTCTGGTCGCCCAATTGTTTTACATTATCGGGTATCGTTATACTTTTCAAAGTAGCGCAACCATCAAAAGCACTGGCTCCAATATACTCTACATTATCTCCTATGGTCACATTTTCCAACGAAATGCAGTATATAAACGCTTGAGAACCGATTACTGTCACTCCATTACCTATAATTGCACTTTTCATGGAGGTGCAATCTTTAAAAGCATAATTATATATAGCTGTCACGCTATCGGGTATTGTTATACTTGTAAGCGAGCATGATTGAAATGCGGCATTTCCAATATCTGCAACATTTTTACCTATGCTTACGCTTGCGAGTGATTTACAATTATCGAACGCAAATTCGCCAATACTCGTTACACTATCAGGAATTATTATATTTGTGATAGCTGTACCTGTAAATGCTCTGTCATATATAACTGGCACATTTTTGCCTATAGTTACATTGGACAAAGCAGTGCAATAATAAAAAACTTTTCCGCCAAGCATAGTCACACTATCAGGTATTTTTACGTTTTCAAGTGAACTACAACCAGAAAATGCATTATTACCAATTGATATTACGCTATTAGGTATTTTTACACTTTTAAGTGACATACAATTAACAAACGCCATTTCACCGATTTGTGTCACTTTTTTCCCTTCAATTTTATTAGGTATTATTACATCATTACTATTGCCAATATATTTAGTAATAATAACACCTTTGTTACCAATCTGATAAGTAAAATCTGAAGCTGGATTCGCATTTCCTGAACAGCCTCTTATTATCAGGATTAAAAAAAGCAATATAATTAAACTAACAACCCCAAGTATAATTTGTATCTTCCGCGACTTTAAAACTAATGTCTTTGCGTCGCCTACGGACTTTACTCCGGCTATTTCCTGTTTAACGCTGTTGAACTGTTCGCCGATTTTACTTTTTACCTCTTGCAGATTAGAATTGGCAAGTGTGGTTTCTTCTTTTTTTTCATTGACTTCTGCTGTTGTAAACGGTTCCGCACAACTTTTACAGAATTTGGCATCATCTTCGTTTTGAGTTCCACATTTGGGACATACCATAGTTTTTACCTCCCGATATTTTTTTATTATACTTTTATATTAGATTACAAATAATATATCGGTTTTGTTAATCATCATCATTTTCATCTTCTTCATAATCATCATCGTCATCATTAATGGAACTTACAGGCATTCCTCTAAAAATAGTATTCATAGTTCGTTTTAACGCATTACCCACAGTATTATCAAGTTCGTTGTCATTGCGGTTTACATTCATGGAAGATGTTAAATTGGATATTGGTACATATTCTATTTTTACATCAGTATGTTTATCTAATATCATTTTGACTTTATCTACATTAATTTTTGAAATATTTTTGATGATTTTCAAGGGTATAGTATTATCAGAGATTTCATTAACGTCGATTTCAATTCCTATATTTTTCTTAACCTCACGGGGCGCAATCATTAATTCGGCAGTATCAGCAGTACCATAATCAACAATAATAATATCGTATAAATCAGAATTATCAATTTCGCAGTTTGTTTCAGGAATATCAACTACACCATCACCAAATATCGGCTGTGGGTTCAGGTAAAGACGTTTGTTTTCCATAAACTGTTCGTATTCATGTATAATTGAAAATTCGGTATCATAATCAATTTCATAGTCGGATAAAATCTTTTTGATTACCACATCTTTTTTCAGGAATTGCTTGTTTGCTGACGACGTAAAGTTATACTTCTCGAATACTTCGCACACCATTTTAGCTGTAGTGCTGTCAGGGTGTAAATTTGCCTCCATATACACTATACCAGCGTATTCATCGGGAGTATCGCATATTTTCAGAAGATATTCTCCTATATGTAAAGGTTCATCGGTGAGAATACCTTTTTGATTCAATTTTTTTGTTAAGATTTCCATTTTCCTTTGGTCGTTTATCATGTATTTATCAAATAAAGATAATATACGATACAAGTCCGTTGGAATTTCACTGCTGAAAGTATCAAGGTCAATTTCATTGGATAACAAATAGTAATTGTCTACTGAACATAGACCAGTTTTGTGAGTTGTTGGATGTTGGGAAATCCACAGGTTATAAGCTGTTAAAGAATGGTAGAATCAAAGCCTTCAAGATAGGAAAAGTGTGGAAGATACCGTCGAAGTCGGTTGAGCAGTTTGTGACGGAAGAAATAAAATATTGACACAATAA